>Ga0155823_110_pt2 | contig 1305 bp, 3 predicted proteins | sample RifCSPlowO2_01_FD_107477 | JGI IMG/M metagenome (GOLD analysis project Ga0155823, IMG submission 107477) | Candidatus Blackburnbacteria bacterium RIFCSPLOWO2_01_FULL_44_43 | reverse complement strand
ATTGTGGCCTCAGACAACCCCAATTACGGCTTCAATGTAATGACTAGAAAATTTGAAGACATGGTCGAAGCAGGCATACTAGACCCCGCAAAAGTAGTCCGCTCGGTTGTCCAAAACGCAGCCTCAGTTGCGATGATGGTTTTGACGACAGAAGGTTTAGTTACAGAAATTCCTGAAGAAAAACCTCAAACTCCAGCAATGCCCGGTGGCGGCATGGACTATTAACAAGTCACACTATATAATTCCCTTGTGAACAAACTTCATCCTCGCGCCTTTTGGCTTTTTGTGGCACAGGGCCTGGTAACTTTTACTTTCATTTCACTGGTGTTTCTCTTTCCTTTTAGCTGGATGTTTACAGGACTGGTTGCGGATGAAGCCCTGCCCACGGTTGTGGGTCTTAGCCTTGGTGGATCAGTACTAATATGCTTGTTAGTCTTTGGTGGATTAATAACAATCTGGGCTAAGCTCTACTATAACTCCTACAAATATGAATTTGGCAAAGAAGGCGTAAAAATCGAAAGAGGGGTTATTTGGAAAAAATATGTAACCATTCCTTATGGAAGAATCCAAAATATAGATATTTTAAGAGGACCGCTGGCACGCATATTAGGTTTAAGCGACCTCCAAATTCAAACGGCAGGAGCATCCGGCGCAATCCTGACAGAAGGTAGAATCCCTGGAGTCTTACGGGAAGAAGCCGAAGAACACAGAAACGAGTTAATTTCAAGGCTAAGTGGTCGAAAAGAAGGACTCTGACCACCACCTCCCCCATGTGGTTGAATGCCTTCATGGCAAGAAGAATTATGGTTGACCCCAACGTTATGCTCGGAAAACCCACTGTGGCGGGGACAAGAATTACTGTGGAGCAAATACTGCGCCTACTTGCCCAAAAACTCACAATTAAGGAAATTCGTGACGATTTTCCCCAGCTTAAGGAGGCCGATATTAGAGCGGCTGTAGAATACGCAGCCAAAAAGCTTGCCAAGCCACAAGAGCAAGCAGTAAAACACCTGCAGTTCCGCAATTTCTCCATAAGGCAGGCCTCGATGTAGTTGCAAGCAAGATCGGATTAACAGACAGAGGGGTTTTAAGGCTAGCAAATGCGGAAGAACGAATTTTGATAACCCTAGACAAAGATTTTGGCGAACTCGTGTTTAAGGAGAAACCAGTCCACAAAGGTGTAATTTTTCTAAGACTTAGAAACGAGTCGGTTGATAACAAGAAGAAAGTCCTTTTAAGAGAACTCAGTTCCAAGAAGAATTTTGAAGGCAGATTTACGGTAATCAAAGACTAACCTACAGCGGT
>Ga0155823_133_pt1 | contig 3591 bp, 7 predicted proteins | sample RifCSPlowO2_01_FD_107477 | JGI IMG/M metagenome (GOLD analysis project Ga0155823, IMG submission 107477) | Candidatus Blackburnbacteria bacterium RIFCSPLOWO2_01_FULL_44_43 | reverse complement strand
AAATATCAATCATCTAACATCATCTAAAACTACAGTTTCGGTTTTCAAAAAGAAACATGTCACGTAACCTTTTATATACGGAAAGGCTCCATAAACAAAACCTTTTTTAAATCTTCTGCCAGAAAATTTCACAGTTAATGATCGAACATATTTTACTCTCCCAACAGAATTTAATCTCTTACCTAGGTCTACATCCTCATAAAGATCCATCTTTGGATTAAACCCACCAATTTTCTTGTATAACTCTTTTCTAACACCAAAGTTAAAACCATATACCCAACAATGCCCAAATGCCGCCTTATATAAAAACATTGCAGAAGGATTAATAAGATTAAAAATAAAATTGGTTGATCTCGAACAGTCATCAATAATAGCTGGCCCTGTTACAGCAGCAATATCTTCTCTATCTAAGTAACCAACTGTGTTTTTTATCCAATCTGACGGAACGACTGTGTCTGCATCGGTCGAAAGTATAAGTCTTCCTCGTGCGCTAGCAAAACCCTTGCGCCGTGCAAAACCCCTCCCTTTAACTCTTTCCTTAACTATTCTGAGGTTTAATTTGTTCTTAAACTTTAATACCTCGCCAACTGTTTTGTCAGTAGAATTATTGTCAACAACTATCACTTCGAACTTTTCTTGGAGTCCCTTCTGAGAAGCCAGCGAAGCAAGACTCCGCCCAATAAACTTCTCTTCGTTGTAAGCGGGTATGACTACAGAAATCATGTAAGCCCATTCTAACCGATTTTGCCGTTCTTTTCTGGGTAACCGACTAACCGGAGCGTCTTTTCCTCTGTTCGCGTCGTCTCCGTATCCTTGGCAGAATCTCGTCGGCAACTAAACGAAATAAGAGATTCAACCCTGACCCTACGCTAAAAGTCTTATCGACTAACCTTTGCACGCCATCAATCATCGAATTTATTTTCAAAAACATCCGCACCCCCAAATATAAAAGGATCGCAAGAAGAGCCGTTAAGATCAAAAATCCGGCGCTCGCCGTGTAATAAAACAAGTCCTGTGCTGCCATACGAAGTTGAAGAGAAATTCCTATTTCTCTTATACTGGCTAATTATTCGCACATTTTGCCAGTGTTAGTCAAGGAAGCTATCCCCCAAAGGAAATTATCTGGTAACCATATTTATCAACATCCTCCTGGGGCCAAAAACTAATCCCTTTTGTTTTTCCGACATACGTAACAGTTTTTTCGGTCTCACGCCCCGTGTATTCCTTTGTTTGCGGATCCCATTCGCGAAGTACCAGTACATCGCCTGGGTTGCACTCAAAATCAGCAAGCCTCAACTCATATGTCTTTTTACCATCAACTATTGCCTGAAAATACTCAGGCCAAACCTTTTTCTCAATCTTTGCCATACAAGGAAGTATAATCTAGCTTTTCGTGTTTGAAAATCCTCCAATATATCCAGAGCGGCAACACCAATACAAATTGAGCAATCAACAATGTCCTTACCGGTCCTATTTGATCCGCAAACAAACCTACCAGAAAAGATACAACCGCAAAAGCCATGCTAGCAGCAAGAGAATTAATCGAACCCAGAGTTGCCCTTTGCTCTCTAGTAAACTCCTTTTGCATTAGCGTACTATTGGCAACCTGTCCTGCCCCATAAGTTAAAGAAGTAGCAGACATTAGTACTGGTGAGACTATAGTGGGGAATAAAAGTGCGACAAAATTTAACACCCTACTAAACACAAGTTCCCCGATTAAGACCTTTAAAGCACCGAATTTTCTAATAAAATAGCCACTGAAATAAAAACTCACCGATCCACCTACAAAGCTTAGAGTATGCGCAACCCCCACCGCCCACAAAGGCCATAAACTGTTTATAAAAACCGGTTTGAACTGAAAGGAAGTTTCGCCAAAAGCAAACTTAAGTATGGAATTGAGGCTGACAAGACGAAGTTTATAATTCTCTCTAAACTGTCTTATTGATTCCGAAAGATGAAAGTAAATATTTCCCGATTTTTGAGAATGAGTTTTAGGCTCCAACAAAAATAAACTAACAAAAAAAGCAATAACTTGAGGTATTAAAGTAAGCCACATAACCAAGCTCAACGAAAAAGTAGCAACGATTCCACCCAGCACAGCACAAATTGCTAAAGCGGCTTGTCCTGCGGACTGAGATTTACCAGAGTACTTGCTAAAACCATCCTCAGGGTTTTTTGACTCCACACTTTCGTAAAGCAATGCATCATTGTTTCCGCTCCACAAAGCTCGAGATAAACCCTCAAACACAGCTCCAATTGCAAGCATTAAGAAGGAACCTCCTATTGCATAGAAAAACACAAATAGAATACTTGCGATAGCACCGAGTACTACCGTGTTCCTTCTCCCAACCAAGTCAGAAAAGATCCCTGTAGGAACTTCAAAAGCTGCTGCCGCAATCATTCCAACAGAAAGCACACTCATCGCTAAAGCATAGGAGCCAGTCACCTGAGCAAAATAGATAACCAATACAGCAGCGTAAAGCCTAAATTCCACTAAGAACTGGAACAAAATAAGTAGTCGAATGTTCCTACGCAAGCTCATCCTTCTTATAGAATAGCAGCTTGCAATCCAATGCTCGAGTTCTAGATACCACAGAAAACCAAAAAACCCTGGCGGACCATACAAAAAACGCGGGGAAGCAGTAAAACGTCTCCACCAGGTCAAAATTTCAAACACCAGAAGCAACTGGTTCAGAATGCCAAGCCTCGTAAGTACCTATTTTATCAAGGTTATAAAAAACATACGCTGTCGCATTTTTATCTGGTGTCTTTTCGGAAGCTTCGTTGCAAATCAATCCATCATAGCCCTCACTCAACATAAAATCCCGAAAGGTATACATCCAGTAAGGTGCTGGAAATCTACTAGTACGAAGCAAAATTTTAAGGTCACCTATCTTGTCCGGCGTAACAGTCGATAACCATTTGAGATAACTCTGGTCTATTCGAATAAGATGAGAAGCAACATTTGGATTAACAGCACTGTATCTATTAGGATTTTCTGTAGACGTTTTATAATAAGCAATCCACTTTGCTACAAACTCTTGCGGGAGAGCGGCATTTACTGAAAGATCGGTTTTTGACCTTAAATCTAAACATCTTGCCTGATACGGCAAGATTGGAGTTACATAAGGCTGAGTTTCCCCAACAGCAAACTGTGCCCGAACAAGTGAATAATCTGCCGCGTCGTCCCTGCTTGTTGCGTAGAAGCCGAACCCTAGAGTTGAACTTGAACCTTCGTCGTTTTAGAGATAATCCATGTCTTGATAATCAAAACCTCTAGAGAACACAAATGGCCCTGAAGAACCATGGAAAAGCAAATCAGGAGAGCTTTCAAATTCTTCTCTTGTAAGAGTTTGAGGGTTAACACTGCCCAGAGTTCTCTCGCCAACAACCTCATTGTTTCTAGGACCATATTCCCTATACGGGCGAGAAAGCGGACTTTGGTCTAAAACGCCAGGTTCTTGCATGCTTAAGTAATTATATCAACAAAACTCCACGGGCTTAAACTGTGGTAAAATACAAAGCCATTGCGGGATCGTCTAATGGCAGGACACGAGAATCTGGATCTCGGTATTGGGGTTCGAGTCCCTA
>Ga0155823_124_pt1 | contig 7623 bp, 8 predicted proteins | sample RifCSPlowO2_01_FD_107477 | JGI IMG/M metagenome (GOLD analysis project Ga0155823, IMG submission 107477) | Candidatus Blackburnbacteria bacterium RIFCSPLOWO2_01_FULL_44_43 | reverse complement strand
TGTTTTAGACCAGCCAGAGATCTCGGACGCGGCTTATGACACCCTCCACCGTGAGTTGGTGGATTTGGAGCGGCAGTTTCCCGATTTGGTTACAGCTGATTCGCCCACGCAGCGCGTGGGCGGTGAACCGCTTAAGGCTTTTACTAAATTTATCCATCCCAAGCGGATGCTGTCCTTCAATGATGCCTTCAGCCAGGCGGAGATGGAGGAGTGGGTGGACAGAATGGCGCGAGTCTTGGGAGAAAAAATTCCTGATAGCGGGCCTGCCCGCCTAAGTTTCCAGCAGGAAAAGTTGAGCGGGTTTTATTGTGAACTAAAAATCGATGGACTGGCAATTGAGTTAGTTTATAAAAATGGCGTATTGGTAACTGGTGCTACGCGCGGCGATGGTTTAGTGGGAGAAGATGTCACCCAGAATCTCCGCACCATCGGCGCAATCCCTCTTAAACTAAAAACTGATCTTGTCGTGCGCGGCGAGGTTTTTATCAACAAAAAAGACTTTGAACGTATCAACCAAGAACAAGTGGCCAAAGGATTGCCACTTTATGCCAATCCACGCAATCTAGCAGCTGGCGCGGTGCGGCAATTAGATCCAGCCGTCACCAAAATGCGGCGCTTGGACTCTTTTGCCTACGCTCTAGTGACGGAGCTAGGCCAGGTCAAACACGAGGAGGAACACGAGATTTTAAAGGCCTTAGGTTTTAAAATTAACCCACATAACAAATATTGCCGAGACCTGGCGGCGGTCCAGCAGTTTCGCGACTACTGGGAAAAAGAGCGGGAGAAGTTAGCCTATGAGATTGACGGTATCGTAGTGGCAGTGAACGACAACGCTATGTTTGAAAAGTTAAGCGTGGTGGGCAAGGCGCCGCGCGGCGCGGTGGCGTATAAATTTGCCTCGCGCGAGGCTACCACCAGGGTGAACGATATTGTTGTCAGCGTGGGGCGTACCGGCACGCTTACGCCAATTGCCGTACTAGAACCGGTTTTAATTGGTGGTACCACGGTTAGTCGCGCTACCCTGCATAACGAGGATGAGATCGGCCGCTTAGGTCTTAAGATTGGCGATACCGTGATTGTCGGCCGTGCCGGTGATGTGATCCCTGATATTAAACGAGTACTAACTGAATTACGTACTGGTCAGGAGCGGGCATTTGTTTTTCCAGATAATTGTCCGGTCTGTGATCAGTCGGTTAAACGCCTACCGGGCGAGGCGGCACATAAGTGTACTAATCCGGCTTGTCCAGCCATCCATCGTGAGGGTTTGTATCACCTTGTTTCCAAACACGCCTTTGACATTGATGGAGTCGGGCCAAAGATTATCGACCAGCTACTGGACACTGGTTTGATTCGAGACGCGGCCAGCCTGTTCGCGTTAAAGGAAGCGGACCTACTTAATCTAGAGCGTTTCGCGGAAAAATCCGCTGCCAATACCGTTGCCGCGATCAACGCTAAAAAGAGTATCCCACTGGCTCGTTTTATCTATGCTCTGGGTATTCCGCACGTGGGTGAGGAGACGGCCGTTGATCTAGCTAATTATTTCAGCACCTTAGAGAAACTGCGGTCAGCCAGCGTGGCGGAGCTAGAGCGGATTAAAGATGTGGGCACGGTGGTGGCTAAAAGTATTGCCACCTGGTTTGGTAGTAAAAAAAATCAGCAATTCCTAAATAAACTAGCCAAACTAGGAGTCAAAACTAAACCAGCCGTTTCCACTCGATTATCGCAAAAATTAAGAGGACTGATTTTTGTATTCACTGGCACCTTGCCGACTTTGACGCGTGAAGTGGCCGAGGATTTAGCCCGCCGGCATGGGGCCGAAGTTTCCAGTTCGGTTTCACGCCAGACTAGTTATGTGGTGGCAGGGGAGGAGGCAGGATCTAAATTAGACAAAGCCGAAAAGTTGGGCGTTAGAATCTTAGACGAGGCTGGTTTTAAAAAATTGATCAGTTAGGTATAATATATCTAATGTTTAATTCTAAAACTTTGGCGGTATTAGCTTTGGTCGTGGCCCTAGTGGCTGGGTATTTCTCTTACCAGTCTTATCAAAAACTGCAAACCCTCAAGCCAGCTAGTATTGCGCGTGTACTCCTGAGCATGCAGGCCGAACAACAAATGCTCAACTCGCTTAAAGGTAGGTCACGGGTGGAGCAGAACCGGATTATCGAGGAGTTTTTCAAAAATAACAAAGTGACCAGCAGCGTGAGTCTATCTAGCGCTTCGGCGGACAAGTCGGCCTGTGATCTTTTGTTAGACCGGGCTGCCGAATGGAACGATACCCCATTGGGTACCACCTATCTTTCCGTCTACAACACTAACTGCGCCGGAACTGCTGGCGCAACTCCTTAAGCCGATCAGCTTTGATGGCCTGGCGGATATCGGCCATTAACGCGTTAAAAAAGTAAACATTGTGTGTGGTAGTGTGCTGGGCGGCCAGGGGCTCTTTGGTTTTAAATAACCTATGTACCCCTGCCCGGCTAGTAGTCAGGCAAGCGGGGCAGGAACACCCACCCTCTAGCGGGTCATTATCACCGGCATAGATTCCACGCTTAATATCTATCCGTCCCGCCTTGGTCCAGACGCCGCCATGCCGCGCCTCGCGCGTGGGGATGACACAATCAAAAGTATCAATTCCGGCTAGCACACCGTCAAAAATGTCTTCTACTTTTCCGATCCCCAGGAAATGCCGCGGACGATTTTCATCTAAATAGGGAATAGTCCAATTTAACACATTAAAATCGCCCCCAACCGATTTACTGAATGATCCGCCGATGGCAAAGCCAGGAAAGGGGAGGGAGCTAATATAGCGGGCGCTCGCTTTGCGCAAATCTTGGTGCTCACCGCCCTGGATAATGCCGTAAAGCAGCTGATCCGGGCGCTGGTGAGTTTCTAAGCAGACCTTGGCCCAGCGATGGGTGCGCTCTAGGGCGGCTTTTTGGTAGGCGTAATCATGGAGGGGAGAGGTACATTCATCAAAGGACATGATAATATCCGCCCCCAGTTTTTCCTGTAGTTGAATAGAGAGTTCAGGACCAAGAAATCGTTCCTCACTTTCCGGGCTAGTCTTAAACCAAGTACCCTCATCAGTTACGCGCACCAGATTTCTGTGCCCTTCCGTAGCCTTTGGCGAAGGAGGGTTTTCAGGGGAGAGATCTGATCTTAATTTAACAACCTTGCCAATGCCATGCTCCCGCGAAAAACCTAAGCTAAACACCTGAAAGCCACCGCTATCGGTCATGGTGACGCCGGGATAGTTCATGAACTTACTCAAGCCACCGGCTTGGGAAATTTCCTCCGCTTTATCCCAGAGATGATAAGTATTGGCGATAATCAGCTGGGTTTTGGTGGCGGGAATTAGTTCGGCTGGCAAACAGCGCACCGCGGCATTAGTGCCGACAATGGTATAGGCGGGAGTTTCTACTGTTCCGTGGGCGGTTTCTAAAATTCCCGTGCGCGCCCGGGAATTAGAGTCTTTTTTGATGATTTTGAACATTTTCTAATTTTAGCCTAGAATTACCCTATGCCAAATCCTAAAATCGAAATCTTCACTACTCCCACCTGTCATTTTTGCCAGTTGGCTAAACAGTATTTTAACTCAAAAAATCTCGAGTATATCGAGTACAATGTTGCCTTTGACCATATTAAGGCGCAGGAGATGATTAACGCCACCGGCCAGATGGGCGTGCCAGTGATTCGGATTGACGGACGAGTTATCGTTGGTTTTGATCGGCCACTAATTGAAAAAATGCTCAAAATTGGATTAAAACCCGCCGCCTAATATTTCGTCCTAAAGTTTATGCCTAAATCTTGCCACACTCTGCCGGTACTTGCCTATGACTACGCCGCGCTTGAGCCATATATTGACGCGCGCACGATGGAGTTGCATCACACTAAGCATCACCAGACCTATATTGATAAACTCGATGCCGCTTTGGAAAAATATCCCGAACTGCAAAATGAGCCAGTGGAAAATCTGTTGGCCGACATTGAGATTTTAAAAGTTGAATCAGGTGATCGCCTGGCGATTCGTAACCATGGCGGAGGACATGCCAATCACATACTCTTTTGGGAAATCATGGGGCCAGCGAAGGCGGTGGATGAAAAATTGGTTAGTGAAATCAAAAAGCAGTTTACTTCCGTTGAGGAATTTAAAAAACAGTTTACCGATTTGGCCATCAAATTATTTGGTAGCGGTTGGACGTGGCTGGTGCGGGATAAAACCGAAACGCTTCAACTCTACACCTTGCCTAATCAAGACTCGCCTTGGCTCAAAGGCCACACGCCAATTATTGGTCTAGATCTCTGGGAACACGGCTATTATCTTCAGTATCAAAACCGCCGGGCGGAATACGTCGAGAATTGGTGGAAGGTGTTAAAGTTGTTATAACAACGACAACTTATAAGTGTTTTCTTTTCTAAAGCCAATTTTTAAAATAAAAATATGGTTATTTCTAATTTGATAAATTATTCTCAGTTTGCCCTTTCTGGCTCTGAAAATGCCGCTCTCACCCTTAAGTTTTTTAATGTCCAAATTATCAAAATGTCCCATCTGGAGGGCTTTAATAATATTTTTGACCTGCTCCCTTGCTTTGGAAGTCAATTTGCTTAGCGCCTTCTCGATCCTGTCCATAGTCAGAGTCTTGCCAGTAACTCTTTGGCAGGAATACCGCCTTTTTTAATTTTGGTGAAATCAACCACTGTTTCCCAAAGCCACTCATCTTCATCAAGTGAAGAGATTTTAAATAAAGGCTTTGATTTTTTGACGACTATAAAAGACTCTCCTTTTTCTACCCGCGAAGCGTACTTTTGCATATTTTTCCTTAATTCTTTGAGTCCTAAAATGTGTATTTTCATAATGCACTAAGTTTATCTTAAGATAAACTTAGTGTCAAGTAATTCGATCGTTGCTACTAGTTACCGCCAATTTTCGAACCACATCAGCTGGTCGGTTTTTGCGGTGGGAGCGGGGAGGCCGTAGCTGAGGGGAGAGAAGTAGACAAAGGTAATGGCGGCTAAAATTACGCAGGCGGCTAGTGGCCAGCGGCCAATTTTGTGTTCCTGGGCCAAATAGCCCAAGCCCAAAATGGCAAAAAGCAGAGCGATGAAGTAATGATAGAGAAACATCACTCGGCCGATAGCGGCAAAGGGTAGCCAATTAACCAAGAAGCCAAAAACGATAAGGAATAGGCCAAAGGCAAGATTTTTCTTCCAGATGGCCTGGATAAATTGTAGCAGGATAAAGATCATTCCCACCGTGCTGGCCCACCAGATCAGCGGGTTGCCCAGGAGATAGATGTGGCGGCTGGTGCCTGGCTCATCGTTGTTCCAGTAGTAAATCGGACGAGCCATTAGCGGCCAGCTATACCACTGGCTGCCGTAAGGATGGGTGGCAGACAGATTCTGGTTAGAGCGATACATCTCGCGGTTTAGTTCAATAAATTTACCAATCAGATTGGGTTTGTCCTGAGCCTGGTCGAGGGACTCTTGGTAGGGATTACCCACTAAACCGGATTGAAATTCTGGGGACATAAAGGCATCACCGGGTCCAGAGTTGGGTAGTAGTTTAAAGTGCACAGCGAAGATTCCAAAATAGATAGCCACCGGAATAACTATTAGGCAAAGTAGGCTAATTAAGATTATTTTAGTGCGATGAATTAACCAATGCGCGGCGGTAGCTTCGGTAAAGGGACGGCGGTAAATGCGCCACAATTCAACCACAACAATCAGCCCGAGGAAACTAAAGCCGGTCCATTTAATACTACCAGCTAGAGCGGCTAAAATTCCAGCATAGAGTAAACCGCGGCTGCGGTGTGGGGCATTATAAAAACGCAAGTAGAAATACAGGGCGGAAAAGCCGAACAACAGCAATAGGGAATCCAAAAGGATAAAGCGCGATTGTACTAATAGAGCTGATTCCAGGGCGGTCAACAAACCGACTAGTAGCGCGCTCTTGCGCCGCCAACCTAACTGGCGAGCAATGCCATATAATACTAAAGGCAATAACATTCCGGCCAAGGTGGGAAGGAGGCGAAGCCAGAGATATTGTTTGTCGGGAAAAGGATCGCCAATATCGGCAAAAGAAAAGCCTGGCTTGAAGCCACTCACATAGCCAATGCCGCTAATTAATAACTTCCCTAAGGGCGGATGAATATCAAAGAAGTATTGACCAGTGAAATAGCCACTGATAAATTTACCAAAGTGCACTTCGTCAAAAACGGTTTGGTCAGGATAGCCAAAGTAAGCGAAGTGGGTAAGGGCGCTGACCGCCAGAATTAGTAAAATTGGCCAATATTTACGCATAAAGTTATAATATAATGACTAATGATAAAATCCAAATGACAAATCAATGACAAAGTTCAAAGTCTTAAATTTGAAATTAGGATTTTGAATTTGATTGGTTATTTGTCATTGGAAATTTGGATTTAAATTTTTTATGGAAAAATTTGATCTCATCATAATCGGTGGTTCAGCGGCGGCGGCTACCGCGGGAATTTACGCGGCTAGACGTAATCTTAACTTTAAAATTATCACCAAAGAATTTGGCGGCGAGGTGGCTACTTCCGGGGAGATTGGTAACTGGCCAGGCATCAGTCAGACTGATGGCCTGACCCTAGCCCAGCAATTCAAAGAACATTTAGCGCACTATAAAGTAACTCCCGAGGAGGGGGTTGAAGTACAAGCCATCAGTAAACAGGCGGATGGTTCATTTTGTATCACCGCTAAGAACGAAACCGAAGGAATGGCGATCGAAAAATTGCCGGATGGTGACCCAGCCGCGCCTAAATGCGACTATACCGCCAAGGCGGTAATTGTCGCTACTGGCGTGCACCCGCGGGAGTTGGCAGTGCCGGGCGAGAAGGAGCACCGCAATAAAGGAGTCAGTTATTGCACTGTCTGTGACGGCCCGCTTTTTGGCGGCAAGACGGTGGCAGTAATCGGCGGTGGAAATTCGGCGCTCGAGTCAGCGCTGATGATGGCGGATATTGCCAGCAAAGTTTATGTTTTGAATAAAAACCCACAGTTCAAAGGCGACCAAATCCTATTAGATAACTTAAAAACCAAGACCAACGTGGAGATTATCTATTATGCCAAAACTAGCGTGGTTGTCGGTAGTTCGCCGGCTGGCGGATTTGTGAACGGGTTAAAATATGTAGATAATGAAGGGGTGGAGCAGGCCGTGGCGGTGGATGGCATTTTTATCCATATCGGCATGGTGCCCAATAGCTGGTTGGTGCCGGTGGAAACCGCCAAGGATCCAGTCGGACAAATTGTGGTGAATAAAAACTGCGAGACCAACATTCCCGGACTATACGCCGCTGGGGACGTGACCGATCTACCGCATAATCAGATTGTCATCGCGGCCGGCATGGGAGCGACTGCGCTTTTATCGGCGGTGAATTATTTAAATAGACAAAAATGATTTATCTTGGAGCGGATCATAGGGGCTTTAAGTTAAAAGAAAAAGCCAAGCAGTGGTTGGCGGAGTTGGGTTATGAGTTCGAGGACTGTGGAGCGGCTGAATATAATACGGCCGATGACAATCCGCTATTTGCTGAGGTGGTGGCGCGTAAGGTAGTAGCGACCACGTATAGTCGGGGAATTTTGTTTTGTGGTTCTGGTGTAGAG
>Ga0155823_118_pt1 | contig 23233 bp, 27 predicted proteins | sample RifCSPlowO2_01_FD_107477 | JGI IMG/M metagenome (GOLD analysis project Ga0155823, IMG submission 107477) | Candidatus Blackburnbacteria bacterium RIFCSPLOWO2_01_FULL_44_43 | reverse complement strand
TAGTCCGCTTACCAAAACCTGGTCTGATTGTGGAAAAACTTTTTCTACTTTACCTTGGCGATTTTTGTCTTTACCGGCAGTGATAATAACTTGGTCTCCTGTGTGTATTTTCATAGTTTTTAGGCAACTTCCTGGGCAAGGGATGTTATTCTCGTGAATCCTTTGTCTCTTACTTCTCGCGCAACGGGGCCAAAGATACGAGTTCCTCTGGGGTTTCCTTGGTTATCGATAACTACTCCCGCATTGTCGTCAAACCTCACATAGCTCCCATCAATTCGTCTTGTTTCTTTCCGTGTACGTACGATGACGACTCTAACTTTTTCGGAATCTTTTACTACCCCTGTGCTGTCAGCACGATCGACGACGGCGTTGACAATGTCGCCAATACGGGCAATCTTCTTATTTGATCCCGGTATGCCAATAACTTTTAAAGCACGGGCGCCAGAATTGTCTGCGACTTTTAAAACAGTTCTTCGTTGAATCATACACTTATTTGGAGAGGGCTTTGCCTCTTCCAGCTCCCCCTTTCTTTCGACTAGTAATTGGTGCTTCCTTGCTCTTTTGTGTGCTTAGCACACTTGACTGGACTACTTTTGTTATTATCCAGCGCTTGGTTTTGGAGAGAGGTCTACATTCGGAAAATTCAACAACGTCTCCGGTTGCTACTCCAGTTGCGTCGTGAACCGGGTAACGCTTGGTTCTTTTGGTTCTTTTCTCGTAGAGCGGGTGTACCTTAAAACGAACAACTCCTACTATCGCTGTTTGTGCCGTTTTAATGCTTAATACCTTCCCTGTAAATTTTTTCATCCTTCGACTTCGCTCAGGACAAGTTCTTCTTGTCCTTTACCTACTCCTTTCAGTTCGGTTTCTCTGATCCAAGTTTTTAGTCTGGCAATCTCGAGTTTTAGGTTTTTTACCATCTTAACGTTTTTACTTTTCTTTCCTAGGGCTGCAATTTTTTCTAATTCAAACTCTTCTTGTTTTTTGACAAGAAGACTTTCTAATTCTTCGCTTGGTTTTTGGCTTAGGGTCTTTTTTTCTTCTCGTTTCATTCTTTGATTCCTTTCACTCGCTCAGGACAAGTTTAGTGCCTTCCCACAACTATTGTTGGAAATGGTAATTTAGCCGAAGCTTTTCTAAAGGCTTCGCGGGTTAGTTCTTCGCTAATCCCTGCTATTTCAAACAAAATCCTTCCGGGAGTTATAACTGCAACATATTCGGAAATGTCCCCTTTTCCCCCTCCCATACGGACACCGGCACCACGTGAGGTGATTGGTTTGTGGGGAAAAACTCTTAGCCAAACCTTTCCACCGCGGGATGTTGCATGGGCGATTGTGCGTCTTGCCGCTTCGAGTTGTTTTGCACTTAACCAGCCTCTACCTAGGCTTTTCAGACCATATTCTCCGAAATCGACTTTTGATCCACGCTCTGCCACACCTCTTCGGCGTCCTCGGAACGTTTTCCTGTATTTTGAATTCTTTGGCTGCATTTTTAGTTCTTCCTCTCCTCTGGTGGATAGATCCAGACTTTAATTCCAACGTAGCCACGCTTAAGTAGGACTCTTGCTTCGGCGTAGTCTATGTTTGCCCTTAGGCTTTGGGTGGGCACTGAGCCGTCTTTATACTTTTCGGTTCGCCCAATCTCTGCTCCATCGATTCTTCCGGCAAGAGAGATTTTTACTCCGCGGGCACCGGCTGCCATAACACGTTCCATGGTGCGAGTTACAACCCTCCTGTGGGGCATCCTTCTTTCAAGTTCTCCTACTATCCGTTGCGAGACAAGGCGAGCGGAAAGTTCCGGGTTTTTTACCTCCTCTACAATGACGTCAATTTTTGGGTGCGATGTATTGTTTGTTATGGGACTCAGGTTTTTTCTGAGAAAGTTCTTGGTCTCCTCGATTCCTGATCCTCCTCGGCCAATAACTATTCCCGGTCGAGAAACAGAAATTTTTATTGTCATTGCCTTGGGTAGCCTTTCTATTTCAATACTGTGAACTCCGGCAAGTTTGAATTTTTCCTCTAAAGCACGCCTTAACTTAATGTCTTCGAAGAAGAACTTTCGATAGTCGTCTCTGGTTGCAAACCAGCGAGACTTCCAGGTTCTGAATACTCCGGTTCTAAAACTAATAGGGTTAACTTTTTGACCCATGTGGGTAAACCGTTAAACGTTTAACGTTTAACCTCCTTTCCGTCTTTTTGTTGTTCAGTTTCTAGAATTACTGTTACATGGCTTGTCTTTTTTTGAATTGGATGGAATCTTCCCCTGGACACAGCTATTCCTCTTTTAAGAGTTGGGCCTTGGTTGATTTGTAGTTCCTTTACTTTTAAAACCCCTTCAACTTTTGAGTTGTTCTTTGCATTGGCAATCGCAGTTTTTATAACTTTTGCTAAGACCACTGCTGCTTTTTGGGGCACTAGTTCTAAATAAGAAATTGCTTCTTCTGGTGAGTTGGCTTTTTTAATAGAACTAGCAATCAGCCGCAACTTGCGCGGACTCACTCTGGCGAATTTTTGTTTGGATACAATTAACATGTTAGGTCTTATCCATGGTTCGTTTGACCACTTGTCCATGTCCTCTGAATGTTCGGGTCGGGGCAAATTCCCCAAGCCGGTGTCCAACCATATCTTCCGTTACGAAAACTTCGATAAAATTCCTGCCATTATGCACCATAAATTTTTGACCAACGAATTCTGGGGCAATCTGGCTTGCACGAGCCCAAGTTTTGATGCCTTCCTTTTTGCCGTTTAGGGAAGACTTCGCCACTTTTGCAATTAGTTTTTTGTCTACGTATGGTCCTTTTTTTGTTGAACGACTCATTTTTTATGGTCTCCTTCTTTTGACGATTAAGTCTTTTGAATACTTGTTTTTATTTCTGGTCCTTACGCCACGGGCAGGCTTACCCCATGGAGTTTTGGGGGGCATACCCTCTCCGGACCTTCCTTCTCCTCCGCCGTGAGGATGGGCGGCAGGGTGCATGGCTACTCCTCGGACGCTTGGGCGTATGCCCAAGTTGCGTTTTCTGCCGGCTTTTTTGAGATTACCTCTGGTTTCTCCGGAAGACTGGCCTATGGTTGCGTATACCTCTCCGAGGAAACGCCTTAGCTCGCCAGAAGGTAATTTTACCAGAATCCAGGCTTCTTCTCTACCTTGGATGGTTGCACTTAAGCCTCCGCTTCGAACCATCTGTCCGCCTTTGTTGGGAGTAATCTCAATGTTAAAGATTGAAGTTCCTACTGGGATTCTGCTTAAAGGAAGGCTGTTGCCTGGTTTTATGGGAGCTGCCTGCCCAGAAGTGACTGCGTCCCCAACTTTTGATTCTTTGGCTGCGAGAAGATACCGTTTGTCTCCGTCTGGATAGACAACGAAAGCAAGACGCGTGTTTCTGTTGGGATCGTACTCGATTGCGCTGATCTTCCCAGTAATATCCCTTCTCTCGCGGACAAAGTCAACCACTCTCATAAAGCGTTTGTGTCTGCCCCCTTGATGGCGTACTGCAATGTGGCCTTGGGAATCTCGGCCGGATTTTTTAGGTAGTATTATTTTAAGTCTTCTCATCTTTATTTCTTTTTCTTGTTCTTGTTCTTCTTTTCTTCGATTTCGAACAAGTCTATTTTTTCTTTTTCGGGTAGTTTAACAGTTACCTTTTTAAGACTTTTTGTGCGACTTTGGGTTCTTTTTTTTCCAAAACGTTTGACTTTACCTTCAATGTTTCTTGTTTTAATGTCTAGGACGTGTACACCAAAGGCTTTTTCTATTGCAATCTTGCTTGAATTTTTGGTCGCAGCAGGTTCAACTAAAAAGGTATATTGGTTACGAGTTTGGGCAAGTAGTAATGTCTTTTCTGTGATTTGTGGTTTAAGCATTTTTAACCCCTCTTTTGGTTAAGACTTCAACGGCTTCTTGAGTTAAAACCAAATTGCTCGCTTTTATAACATCGTAAGTACTAAGTTCTTGTGCGCGTACTAGCGAAAGGTTTTCGATATTTCTCCCGGCTCTAAAGATGTTTTCTTTTCCAGAATGAACGAGGGTTAGTTTCTTGAACCCTGCTTTTTTGAGAAACGTATTAAGATTTTTTGTTTTAGGCTCTATCCCCTCAAGGTCTAAAGCGACCGAGAGTTTTTTATTGGTGACTTTGTCGGAAAGACTTGAGATAAAAGCTAGCCGCGCCATTTTCTTAGGTAATTCGAGTTTGTAATTTTCGAAATTTTTTGGGCCATGAGCACGCCCACCACCAACATAAATAGGAGCCGAGCGGGCACCGTGGCGGGCACCTCCTGTTCCTTTTTGCTTGTATACCTTTTTGGTCGTACGGTTTACTTGAGCCCGGGTTTTGGTATGAGCAGAGTTTTGGCGCTGTCTTCCTAGATAAACTCTTATTGCTTGGGCAACAAGGCGGGTGTTTGATTTTTGGCCAAATAAGCTCTCAGGTAAAGAAAAATCACCTTTTTGTTCTCCGGACTTTGTGTACGCGGGAACCATTATGCCGGTTTTTTTGGGAGCGGATTTGGTTGGTTTTTTGGTGGCGGTTTTACTCTTTGCCGGCATTATCTTTTTCCTCCTTTTCTGTTTCGTCTGCTTTCGATTCTTCTATTTGAGTTTCTGGTTGTTCAACTTCTATTTGGGTTTCTGTTTCATTTTGTTGGGCTGAAGCATTTTCTGTTGGGAATTCGTATTGTTTTTTGCTTTTACCTATCTTTTTTATTAGGAGAAGGGACCCCGGGCCTCCTGGGACGACTCCTGATAGGGTTATTTGTCCTGTTTGATCGTCAACTTTTAAAACAACAAGGTTTTTGATGGTTGATGTTTCGTTGCCCATTCGGCCGGCCATCTTTTTTCCTTTATAGACACGGCCAGGAGTCGTGCCTTGTCCTATTGAACCTGGGGCACGATGACGGTCAGATTGACCGTGGGTTTTTGGTCCTCCCGCAAAACCGTGGCGTTTGACGCCTCCTGCGAATCCTTTTCCTTTGGAAACTCCGGTTACTTTTACAAGATCGCCAGACTCTAAAAGTTCAGAAGGTTTAATTTTTGCCCCCACCTCAAAGCTTTCCTCTTTATCTAGTCTCACTTCTCTCAAAAAACGAGGAGCCTTTTTATCTTCTTTTAAGGCTCCTTTCAGGTGTCCGAGTATGGGTTTTGAGGTATTTTTAAATCTTTTTTCTCCGAATCCTATTTGGACTGCCCAATATCCGTCGCGGTCTTGACTTTTAACTTGGGTTACAAGTTGCGGTCCGCTTTGAAGCAAGGTCGCAGGAAGCCTTCTACCATTTACGGTAAAAACTTGAGACATATTTTTCTTTATTGCTAAAACTGTGTTCATTCTTATTAAGTTTTGGTGTTTACACACAAAAAGGCGCCTCCTGGCGCCTAGATTATTGAAGGCTCCATTGGCACGGACTTTTTTCAGGAAGGAGTTGTTTCCACCTGCACGTTAGGCATGAGTATAGCAAAATAATAGGAAACTCGCAAGAAATTTATACCAGCGGTGGTCCGTCGAATTAAACGAGCCCTCGACAACTTCCAACCTCAGGGAGGTAAAAAATCGCGAGGGCTCAAGGGCTCTAGACTCCGGATTTCCGTGAGGCGGACACGCCAACATCCGGGCGCGGGCGGTCAGGCCAGCCGTAGACATCGCGCCCAGGGCCACCGAAGCAGCCGACGAGGACACAGTTGCCGAGCGACGTCATGTCCCGAACACGGGCGTAGCGCAGCTGGTTTGGGTATCTCTTGGTCTGCTGGTAGTAGAACAGGTTCTTAGCGGACTCTTCCACCCCAGTCGGAATCTCGTATTCAGGCGGAAGCATCTGCTCTTGCGCTTTCTGTCCCTTGTTCTCGGAACCCGGTACGATCTCTTTTAAAAGAAGGTACCAGCGGAATTGGCACGCAGTGTCGATCGCAAATGGTTGCGATTCGTACCAGGCGCCAGAGCCGGAATAGAACTTGGGTTGACCCTTGCGGTGCAGCTCGTTGAGCTGCCACAGGGTCAGGGGATTCCCGCCGAGCGTATCCAAGCCTAGGAACGCGAAGTGCGTGTCTTTGATCCGCCTCCCTTCGACGAACGGGCAAGGGCCGTTGAGTGCGTCGACGCTCCAAGGAAATCCCACAACTTGCGCAAGCTGAGCCTCGGAGAAGCTGACGTCGTAATGCGTCGCCCACTCGGGGATCCCGAAGAAGTTCTTACTCATAACTCCCCGCGCCAGTCTGTGGGCTTCGGGTTCCTCGACTTGGGTTGTCTGCTGACCTCCGGTCTGCCAAAAGTGTACCAACCGCCGACGGAGTCCTGCGTCATTGATGCAAGCTTGCAAGTCATCCAAAAGAAGACCTGCCTGCTCCATGCGCCGATACCACTCTGCGACACGACCGAGAACTTGGCTGGGGCTTTGGTTCGCAATGGACGGAGCCATCGCACACCTCCTGTTAAGGTACTTCTTGGGTTTGTGCCCAAACACACCAGCTTCACTTTGAAGCTAATGTGTTATTGTATCATGGGCTATGGGATAAGTTAAGTGGGAATTAGGGGATACTCCCGGGGCCTCGCTACCCTGTGCACGTGGCTTCAAGTGAGGTTAGAGTGAAAGGCTTAGGTTGGGATACCCTTTGCCTGGGGACGGGTTTGTGGTAAAATTTGCGATATGAAGGTGTATAAATTTACGGTTGTTTTTACTCCTGAAAGGGGAGAAGAAGATGTATACAACGTTTCTGTGCCTGCTTTTCCAGAAATAGCGACTTTTGGCGAATCGTTGGCGGAAGCTAGGTTTATGGCGCAAGATGCGTTGGAGTTGGTTGTGCTTTCAAGTCTAGAAGGTGGGGAGGCAATACCATCTAATAAAAGACCCAAAAAGGTTGTAAGAGGTGTAATAGTCGAAGATATTCTTGTTACGGTCTCCCACGAGGTAAAATCAACACCTCTTACACTGGATGTCAAAACTGCCTTTTCTTAAGTCTCGAGAGGTCTTATCTCTTCTTTTTGCTTGTGGATTTGAGAAGGTATGTACAACAGGAAGCCATATTAGACTTCGAAAAGGAAAGCACCTCGTTACTGTAGCATTTCATTCCAAAGGTTCGATACCCGTGGGAACTTTGAAATCAATAATTAGACAATCTGGGTTAACTCAAGAAGAATTTTTCAAAAGGAAACCCTAGGCCATATCTGTAATTTGTAAACCTGGGTTTTGGGGACCCTGTCTGCCGTTTGTAAAATAACGCGCAATTAACTGCGCTACTGTGAACAGGTTTTATTATGGTCAACTAGATCTTAACCTCGATCGAAACTCCTGCGGGGAGGTCCATGTTGGAGAGGGCGTCAATTGTTCTTTCGTTTGGGGAAATAATATCGATCATTCTTTTGTGGACTAGCATTTCAAAATGCTCTCTGGCGTTTTTGTCTACATGCGGAGAGGTTTGGACGACTGTTAAGTGGCGATCTGTTGGAAGAGGGACTGGGCCGATTATCTTTGAACCACTGGCTAAAACCGCGTCAACAATTTTTGCTGCCGCTTCATCTATTACCCTGTGGTCGTATGACTTTAAACGAACTCGTATTCTGCCTGCTACTGCCATATGGATTAGTTAATAGTGCACAGTGCAAAGGGAAGTGTAACACAGGCTGTGCCTAAAAACAAAAAATAGGCTTCTTGTTAGCCTATGTACTATGCGCTATGTTCTATTTTCTATACCCTGTGTTCTAAAAGTTATGCAACAACTTTTGATATTACTCCTGCTCCGACTGTTTTGCCACCTTCTCGGATAGCGAATCTTAAACCTTCTTCCAAAGCTACGGGTTGGATGAGTTTTACTTTCATTTTAGCGTTGTCGCCAGGCATAACCATTTCTACGCCTTCGGGAAGAGTTACCTCACCTGTGACGTCTGTGGTTCTTATGTAAAATTGGGGTTTGTAGCCTGAAAAGAATGGTGTATGTCGACCGTTTTCTTCTTTACTTAAGATATAAACCTCTGCTTCAAATTCTGTGTGGGGGGTGATTGATCCAGATTTTGCTAAAACTTGACCTCTTTCAACGTCATCTTTTTCGATTCCTCGGAGAAGAACTCCGACGTTGTCGCCTGCTTGGCCTTCGTCGAGACTCTTTCGGAACATTTCAACGCCAGTTACAACGCTTTTTACTGTTGGTTTCAAGCCGACGACTTCGATTTCATCGTTTACTTTGACTACTCCGCGTTCGATACGACCGGTAACAACTGTTCCACGACCTTTTATAGAGAAGACGTCTTCGACTGCCATCAAGAAAGGTTTTGTTATTTCCCGTTCCGGGGTTGGGATATAGTCGTCGACTGCTTTCATGAGCTCAAGGATTTGCTTTTCTGCTTCTGCATCGCCTTCAAGGGCTTTTAGGGCTGAGCCTCGGATTATAGGGATTTCGTCTCCTGGATATTGATATTTTGATAGAAGTTCTCTGATTTCAACTTCGACAAGATCTACAAGTTCGGGATCGTCGACCATATCAATTTTATTTAAGAAAACAACGATTGACGGAACATTTACTTGGCGAGCAAGAAGAACGTGTTCCCGAGTTTGAGGCATTGCGCCGTCTGGGGCTGAAACAACTAGAATTGCGCCGTCCATTTGGGCGGCACCTGTAATCATGTTTTTAATGTAATCTGCGTGGCCTGGAGCGTCGATGTGGGCGTAATGGCGTTTTTCAGTTTCGTATTCGATGTGGGTGATGTTAATCGTCACTCCGCGTTCTCTTTCTTCGGGAGCATTGTCTATGTCACCATAACCCATTGGTTTGGTTGTATTCCCAGATTGCTTGGAGAGAACAGTCGCAATAGCTGCAGAAAGAGTAGTTTTTCCATGGTCAACGTGACCAATGGTTCCGATATTTACGTGTGGTTTTGTTCGATCAAATGTTGCCATTGTTTTTCATCTCGAGACAAAACCTTACGGTTTTTTCTCGACGCTCGTCAGCTTGAGCTGACCCTTTGGGCAAGCTCGCTGCTCTTTTTCCCTTATAGACAATTCTAATCGTTCCGGAAGGAAAAAACAAGCAGATCAGCATATTTGCCGATCCGAAGGATATTTTAACGCCGCAATTTGTGCGTGTCAAGCATTGGGTTTTTGAGGCACACGATTACTGTAATTTTCTAGCATTTTGACTTAGAGGAATATAATATGTGTGCCCTCTTGGCAGCACAAGTAAAAGGAGAACGGACGTGTTGGAGTGGCTGATCATCTGGATGGTGCTAGTTGGCATCGTGATACCGGCCCTTTTTGCTTTGGTGGGAATGATAGCTGAGGAATGGGGGGCACCGGAAGGGTCCAAGTAGTCGCGGGGTTGTGGTATACGTATTGTTCTGGGGAGGACTGAAATGTTGGGGTTTTTTCTCATTCTGGCGGTGCCCCTTGTTGTGTTTGGTGTTTGTTGTGTGTTGATGGGGATTTTGGAAGAAGTGGAAGTGCGGGGGAGTTCCCCAGAAGAGAAGTGGGGTTACCCTCCTAAGCGTAAGTAGTGAGGAGTTTCATGCACGAGAACGAGCAGGGGCGAGGCTATGACGGGGAGTTCTTTGACGACCCCGATGCACCAGTAGACAAGCCGGACTGGTTCAGAGAACGATTTTCCAACCGTCATCGGCTGTCCGCGAGACAGAAAAGGGGGCTCCTAGCACTGGCTCGGGAATTTGAGAGGAGGGCCTCTTCGGTCGATGACCAGGGTGACTATGAGGCACCACGTCACACTGGCCCGAGCGGCTATCTTCTTTTCTAGCTCCGGTTTCTGCGCCGAGGGGTAAGTTTGTTTCGCGAGAGCGAGCGACTTACCCCTTTTGTCATTCTTGGGGTCAACGCGTTTGACTACTGGCTTGAAACGTATCACACGAGTGTTATACTCCTCTCAACTGCCTGGCATCTTTGACAACATTAAGGGAAAGGAGGGCTTGAGATGGCCACAGGTGTGGTGCGGCAAACTGCTACAGGGCAAGTGTTCGGCGCAGCACCTAAGGTTTCCGAGCTTTCCGCGAAGGCGCAACGCCTGGGTTTGGAAACACGCGGGGATGTGGAGGCTGAGTTCCTTAGGGCAAAGGCCGGCTGGTCGAAAGGGACAGCATACCACTGTCCTTTCTGCGACAGGGAGTTTTGGAGCCCGTCGGGAGCACGGAAGCACATGAAGACCCAGGGGCATCCCGTTTTACGATGGGACTGGTACTAAGGGGGGTTTTCGTGATGTCACAGAGTGCTGATTCGAACGATGTTAGGCAGCGCCTCGTGGACGCGGAAGAGAATCTGGCTCGTGCTGCGCGGCGTGTAAGGGTTCTTCGGGGAGAGATGTTGTGTGGTCATTACAACCCCGATGAGCTCGATGAGGCTATCAAAGAATATCGGGAAGCTAAAGCGCAGGCTGGTAAGGCACATGTGGCTTGGATTCAAGCGCGTCGGCAGGAGTGCAGAAAGCGCGGTACGCCTCAAGAAGCTCCACCGGAGGCATTGGGAATTTCGCTACCTCGTGTGCTTTTTTTTCGGTGGCTGTATGAGACCGGACGCATGAGTGGCTGGCCAGAAAGCAAGGTGGGGAAGAATGCCATCTGACAAACCAACATGGGCAGGACGCTCACAAGAAACAGACGGGAGCGACCTCAAAACCCAATGGCAGCGGCTAAAAAAAGGACCGGTTCATTTCTTTGGTATGGACGAAGGGCGCCCAATAGGGGCAGTGGAGAGGCGAGAAGACAGAAGGCCACGGCCCACATGGGTCGATGACGGCAATGGCCGCTCTGATCTGATTTAGTGAGGGAGGAAAACGAAGGGAGGAGTCGGTCTGGGCCGAGGGGTGCGTTTTTGTGGAAACACAAGATGCGCCGCTCGGCCCTTTTTCATTTTTAGACAGGAGGATTTAGGGTATTGACATAGATAATTTTGGTTTGTATACTATGGGTAACAATTCAATAAAGGCGTTTGTACCAGAGTCGCGATCTGGGAGCTGAGAGTAAAAATACTCTACGGAAGTCAACCGTAAAATAAGACAAAGCGTGTCGGAAACGGAGCGCAGATAAAGAGCATTGGCTGGATTTTTAAGAGCCAGTGAACAAAAGGTGGCACCGCGGGAGATCCCGTCCTTGGAGGCAATAATAATATGTTGTTTTCAAAGACGGGATTTTTTGTTGGAAAAAATCTCGAATTTTCCCTTAAGGAGGGTTGCTGTGGTAGAGAGCATGGTGCGAGCGATACGTGCCGCAATCGAACGGTCCCCGCATCCTGTGGAAATCAGGAAATTACTAGAAGGAGACTCGTACGAAACGCTCGAAGCCGGGAGTCACGTGCTTGGCTGTACTGAGTGCTCAGGCTGGTTGCAAGGAACGGGAATGTGGTTTCGGGTGAACGAGCTTCGGGAGCTACTTTTACCAGAACCAACCACCACACCCATGCCCGAAGATGGCCCATGCTGTCGAGATTGGCCGCATCTGTATGGCTAGACTGACCGTCTAGGGAAAAAGCGCTGAGGGGTAAGTATTTTGATTGTTGCAAAACACTTCATATGCTTACCTCTCAGCCCACTCTTTGTTCGGCTACGAACCACTAACGATGAACTATTTATGCGTTTGAGCCTTGGCGAAGAGTGCCTCCGGAGGTGTTTTTAGCAACAATTTGTGCTGCTATACTTTGGGGGACTTCCTGGTAGTGACTTGGCTCCATGAAAGAGTTTGCTCGGCCTTGGGAAATTGATCTTAAGGTTGTTGCATACCCTGACATCTCGGCAAGGGGAACTAAGGCTTGGATTACTTGTAAAACTCCTCGGGACTCAGTTCCTAAAATTTGTGCTCTGCGGGAAGAAAGATCTCCTATGACGTCTCCCATAAAATCAGCTGGGGTAGATACAAAGACTTTCATGATTGGCTCGAGAAGTATCATCTCGGCTTTTTTTGTTGCTTCTTGTAGAGCCATAGAACCAGCAATTTTGAAGGCGATTTCTGAGGAATCAACATCATGGAAAGAACCGTCGTAGACTGCAATTTTTATATCAACCATCGGGTAGCCTGCCAGAATTCCATTTTCCATGGTTTCTTTGACACCTTTTTCAATCGCTGGAATGTATTCTTGGGGGATTGCTCCGCCTTTAATCTCGGAAACAAACTGCGAGCCTTCCCCTTTTCCCAGAGGTTCAATACGCAGCAGACAGTGCCCATATTGGCCTCGACCTCCGGTTTGGCGAATGTATTTTCCTTCGCCGGTTGCGATTTTTTTGATGGTTTCTCTGTAGGCAACTTGAGGAGCGCCGGTTGTTGCTTCAACTCCAAATTCACGCTTCATACGATCTACTAAAACTTCCAGCTGAAGTTCGCCCATTCCGGAAATTATTGTTTGGCCTGTTTCGTGGTTTGTCTTGACTTTGAAAGTCGGATCTTCTTCACCAAGCCTATTCATTGCGTAACCTAATTTTTCCTGGTCTTGGCGGGTATTTGGTTCGATTGCAAGCGAGATAACTGGTTCTGGGAAGGATATTGATTCGAGAATTATTGGCTTACTTTCGGTACAAACTGTATCGCCGGTTATTGTTTCCTTTAAACCCACTGCGGCAACGATTTCTCCAGCATATGTTTCTTCTACCAATTCTCTTTGATCTGCGTGCAAAAGTATGAGTTTACTTAGTCTTTCGGAGGTTCTTTTGGTGGGGTTATAGATTGTATTGCCTGACTTTAAGGTTCCTGAGTAGATTCTTAGCCAGACTAAACGGCCGATATGTGGGTCTACGTTGATTTTGAAGGCAAGCGCCGAGAAAGGTTCATTCTCGTCGGCTTTTCTCTCCTCCTCTTCTCCTGTTACCGGGTTTAACCCTTTTACGGGAGGAATATCTATTGGTGAGGGAAGATATTCGACGATTGCATCCAGGATCCTTTGGACTGTAGGCATACGGTTGTCGCCTCCTAGAATTGGGAAAAACTTCCCTTGTATGACTCCTTTTCTTATAGCGCCTTTGATTTCCGCAACGGTTAACTCCTGACCATCCAGATATTTACTTAATGTTTCGTCGTCAAATTCCGCGACGCGTTCTATGAGTTCTGCGCGATATTTTTGAGCTTTTCCCAGAAGATCTTCTGGGATTTCTTCTTCTGTTAGTTTACTGTCTTCTGTTCCTGAATAGGTAAAAGCTTTCATTTCAATAAGGTCGACGACTCCGTGGAGCTCGTGTTCCAAACCTATTGGCATATCGACCGGGGCTGCGTTTGGATTAAGGCGTTCTCTTATCGAGATAATTGATCCTTCCCAGTCTGCACCGATAAGATTAAGTTTGTTTAAAGCACAGATTCTGGGGACATTGTATTTGTCGGCCTGGTGCCAGACGGTTTCGGATTGAGGTTCTACTCCGGTTCTTCCGTCGAAGATCATGCAGGCTCCGTCTAAGACCCGGAGAGAACGTTCTACTTCTACAGTAAAGTCGATGTGGCCAGGGGTATCGATAATGTTTATTCGGTGTGGTTCTTGAGGGACGCTTCCCGGGCGGTTTGGGGTCCAAAAGGTGGTGATTGCGGCAGAAACGATTGTAATTCCCCGTTCTCTTTCTTGTTCCATCCAATCTGTAACAGTGTTTCCTTCGTCGACTGAGCCGTATTTATAGGTTTTTCCTGATTCAAAAAGGATACGTTCGGTAGTTGTTGTCTTGCCGGCGTCGATATGGGCAATAATTCCCATGTTGCGAATTTTCTCCATGGGGAGTTTTCTGTTTTCAGTTGTAGTTGTGATTAAAGAACCTTTTTTGGCGGCCATGAGATTAGAGGTTAGACATTAGAAAAATTAACACTTTGGACAAAATAAGGAAGCTTGCGCTTCCTGGAAGATTGTAGCAGACAGGCTTGTTTTGCGCAAGAAAATGGGTCTTTGCATTCTTTGTTTCGATGTTCTAATCGCTCTGCTCATATGTCGGCTACGTCATAGAACATGATAACATTGGTTGTTGTGCGTGCTTCTAAGAAATATATTTCCCCACAAACTAGAGAAAGGATGTATGAGATTTTGGTTAAGGCTATCAGTAGGGCAAACCACCAAAAGGATATTGTTAATTTTCTAACCGATCTTCTATCTGAACCCGAGCGAGAGATGTTGGCCAAACGATTGGCGATAGCTTATCTCTTAGTAAAAGACACCTACACATATCGAGAGGTTTCCCAACTTTTAAAAGTGGGTTTAGAAACTATTCAGCGGGTTGCTCGAGTACTAAACGAAGAAGGTGAGGGTTACAGAAAAATAGTGAGGTCTTTGATGCGAGACGAGAAAGTGGAGAGATTTATGGAAAAAATTGCTGAACAGATAAGTGTTCTTCCTACAAGAGGAAAAGGGTCTGCTGTTTGGCGAGAAGTACACCTGGCGGTTAAAAAATCGAGGAGAAGCAGGGTGTTCTAATGTTCTAGAACATTAGAACATTAAGACTGGGGTTTACAGAGTTTAGGAATCAGGTATATATCCCGGAATATATTACCACGAGAAGATGATAAAAGAGACGATAGAAGAAGTGGCGAAAAGAGGGGTGTTGGTGAAAACTTGGAGTGTGCGGACGGCTGGTGCTGCTCTCTTTTTAAGGGAGAACGGCGCCAGCCGGAGGTCTAGCCGGAAACAGCGTGGCGTTCGGCCACGGGTTTGTAGGTGACCATACTGTTTCCAGTAGTAACGGTTAATCTTGTGCCTGTCTTTAGACGGCTTGGCTGGTCAGACGATTGAGCGTTCATCGCGGCCATGTTGATGAAAGACATTTCCTGTTGTCGAAAGGCCTGGTATGTCTCGTGTGTCGCCTCTTCGCCAACCACAAAGGTTATTCCATCTCCAGTAGGGGTCAGGTGGTAGAGGAATTTGCCGTTGTTAACGGTGGCAACGTAAACATCGATTGCGCCCACACGGACTAAAAATGCCAACCCTTGGAACTGTGCGTCGTTGTGAAGGGATTTGCGGGCAGTTGCCCTTCCTGCCTCACGTCTGTCGCTTTCCAGTCTAAGAGCATTTTTTTCGTGCGCATTGCGCCAGGCCGACCGAACCCACCCGAGCATCAAAAGCATTGCTACCGTCCACGGAAACCATCCGGGCATCTCGATTCCGAACATTCCCAAGCTCCTTGCTACACGGGCTCATGCAAAATCACAACGACTTTGCAACTGAGGAAGATTCTAACACTAGAGGATTAGTGTTTCAACCGGTTTACCAATTGAAGTGGGCGAAGGCGCGGTTGGCTTCTGCTTGGCGTTCTATGTCAAGCTTTTTGGCAATTGCGCCGCCTTCACCTTTTGAGGCATCCATGATTTCTGCTGCGAGCTTTGCTGAGAACAGTTTATATTGGGCATTTGGGCGGCTGTTTGCTGTTTGGATAAGCCATCTTATAGCTAGGCTCTCTTTCCGGGGACCCCGGACAGGAGCGGGAACTTGGTAGGCTGCGCCTCCTATTCTTCTGGGGCGGACTTCCATTGAGGGTTTTATGTTGTCGATCGCTTTTAAAAAAGTTCTTAGGGCGTCCTCGTTTGTTTTTTCGGCTATTTCTTCAAAAGCTTTATAGACTTGGCGTTGGGCAACTGAGCGTTTGCCGTCAAACATTGCACGGTTTATTAGCTTTGTAACTAATTCGTGTCCATAGATCGGATCGGGTTGGATGTTTCTTTTGTAGTTTTTGGCTCTTCTCATATAATTAGCACATAGAACACAGTGCATAGTGCATAGATTTTTTAGGTAGCTGCTGCCTTGGAGGGGCCTCCTTGGGCGCGTTTGGAACCGTACTTGGAGCGGGAAGACTTTCTTCCTTCAACTCCTGCTGTATCGAATTTCCCTCGAACAATGTGATACTTTACGCCTGGTAAATCTTTAACTCTTCCTCCGCGAACTAAAACTATTCCGTGTTCTGCTAGATTGTGTCCCTCTCCGGGAATGTAGACTGTTACCTCTTTTTTATTAGAAAGGCGTACGCGAGCAATTTTCCGCAGGGCTGAGTTCGGTTTTGTAGGCGTCATTGTCCGCACCTGAAGCACTACCCCACGTTTGAAGGGGCTTTTTATTTCTTTGAATACACGGTCCTTATTATTCCACCAACGCTGCAAAGCGACAGCTTTGGTTTTACGTACTGCGCGTTTTCTGCCGTGTTTGGTTAATTGAGAAACTGTTGGCATTTATGTTGGTATTTTATCAGAATCAGGCTTAATTTGAAAGCATTGAGGCACGTTCGGCATTTGTGGGGATGAGGCGGCCTATTATAACGTTCTCTTTAAGTCCCAATAGACGGTCTTCTTTCCCAAGAAGTGCGCATTCTGTAAGAACGGATGTTGTATTTTGGAAAGAGGCGGCAGACAGCCAGGATTGAGTAAAGAGAGCTGACCTGGTTACTCCCAGAATGATTATTTGTGCCACTGCGGGTTCTCCACCTTCTGAGAGTATTTTTTCGTTTTGTTCCTCAAACACTGCACGTTCTACAACTTCTCCGGGAAGCAGTATCGTGTCACCAGAGCTTGTAATGTGGACTTTATCCGACATCTTTCGAACAATTACCTCAAAATGCTTGTCGTTTATTGAGATCCCTTGGGATTCATAAACTGCTTGGATTTCGTTAATTAAGTATTCTTGGGCCGACCGCACACCTTTGACGGCTAAAACGTCTTTTAAGTCTAGGAAACCTGAAGATAGTTGGCGGCCTGCTTCTACGACATCTCCGTCGGAAACCTGAAGTGTGCTTGTAAGGGGAACCAGATATTCCCGTTCTTCAACGGGTTTAACGGAAGCATTCCTAATTCTTACTAGCCATCCATCTTCTTGTTCTGTAACTTCTACTTTTCCTGAGATTTCGGAAATTGGAGATAACGCCTTGGGGGTTCTTGCTTCAAACAGTTCGTCGACACGAGGAAGACCTTGGGTGACGTCTAGCCCAACGATGCCTCCGGCGTGTTTTGTACGCATTGTAAGCTGGGTTCCGGGCTCTCCAATGGACTGGGCGGCCACAACTCCTGCTGGGGTACCAAGTTCGACGGGTTTTTTAATAGAAAGGTCCCAACCGTAACACTTTGCACACATCCCGTAACGAGCTTTGCAGGTCAACGGGGAATAGACCTTTACTGCCGTTGTCCCCGACTCATCTACTTTAGTCAACAACTCCGGAGTTAAAACTGTACCCTTTTCCAGTTTGTTTCTGTTGGAACCTATATCTTCTGCTAGGATTCTTCCGCTTAGGCGAGGAAGGAAAGCTTTTGGACGAGAAGTTTTGTTAATTACCAGGTGGTCTTCGGTGCCACAGTCTTCGAGTCTTATTATGACATCGTGGGTTACATCAACGAGCCTTCGGGTAAGGTATCCGGCGTCGGCGGTCTTTAGGGCGGTGTCTGTTAGTCCTTTTCGAGAACCTCGAGCGGAAGTTACATACTCAAAGATTGTTAACCCTTCCCTAAAGTTAGATTTTGTCGGAAGATCAACAATTTTTCCAAGAGGATCAACAACTAAACCTCGCATAGCAGCAAGCTGCTTAACCTGGTCGCGTGATGAACGGCCGACTCCGGCATCGATAATCATTTTGATAGGATTGTCTGCTTCCAGACCTTCCCATGTTCTGTCTGCGAGTTCCTCTGTTACTTCGATCCAAAGTTCCTGGGTTAGTCTTCTTCTTTCTTCTGTGGTTATTAACCCTGCACGGAAGTTTTCTTCGATTCGGGCAACTTCTCCGTTGGCCTCTTGGATAACTTCGTCTTTATCTTCCAGTATTTTAGGATCGGTTATACCAAAGGAAAGTCCAGAGATTGTACCTGCCTCAAAACCGAGATCTTTTATCTTGTCTATCATTTGTACGACGTCTTCGGTTGAATAATCTTTTACGCTTAGGACTCTTGCAAAAAGACTTTTTATAACTGTTGCTGTTGCTGGTACGTTTACAAATCTTAATTCGGGCATCAGTACTTCGTTGAAAAGTATTCTTCCGATCGTGGTTACTAAAACTTCGCCTGCTATCTTGACGCGAAATTTCTCGCGCAGTTCGACCGCGCCTTTCTGGTAGGCTGAGATTGCTTCTTCTTCATTACAGAATACCTTCGCCTCCTCGGTTATCTCTTCTAGGTTGTCTGAGGTTAAATAATAGATACCTAAGGCCATTTCTTTTGAGGAAGGAATAGCAATAGGGCTTCCATCTCCGGGACGCAAGAGATTCGATGCTGGAGTCATGAGTTTGATTGCCTCTTCGCGGGCATATTTTCCAAGAGGAAGGTGGACTGCCATTTGATCCCCGTCAAAGTCGGCGTTATACCCCGAACAAACACAAGGATGAAGCCTTATCGCCTTACCCTCAACTAAGACCGGGAAAAAAGCCTGGATACCAAGCTTGTGAAGAGTTGGGGCTCTGTTTAATAAGACTGGATGGTCTTTTGTGATTTCCTCTAGAATGTCAAATACTTCTGGAGGTCGTCTATCGAGCATGTTTTTGGCACTTTTGACGTTTGGTGCGATACCACGAGAAATCATTTCCCGAAGCACAAACGGCTTAAAAATTTCCAAAGCCATTTCTTTAGGAATTCCACATTGGTTAAGACGGAGTTCTGGTCCAACGACGATAACCGAACGGCCCGAATAATCGACCCTTTTTCCGAGAAGGTTTTGCCGGAATCGGCCTTGCTTGCCCTTTAGGAGATCTGATAAGGATCTCAAGACCTGCCTACCCCTTCCGCGACGGGTTGCTTGGCGTTGAGAAGCATCGATTAGGGAGTCTACTGCTTCTTGAAGCATTCGTTTCTCGTTCCTTAGGATAATTTCTGGTGCACCGAGCTCGAGAAGATGTTTTAAACGGTTGTTTCTATTGATTACTCTCCTGTAAAGGTCGTTTAAGTCGCTTGTTGCAAAACGGCCTCCTGATAATTGGACCATGGGACGAAGATCCGGAGGGAGGACGGGAAGGATTTTTATAATCATCCAACGGGGACTGACTGAGGCTCGCTTCATTCCGTCGACCAATCTTAGGCGTTTACTTAGCTTGATCCTCCTTGCACCTGTTGATGTTTCGAATTCTTCTCTTATTTTGGCTCCTAACTCGTCAAGTTTTATTCTTTCCATTATTTTAAGAAGAGCTTCGGCCCCCATTTCGGCACGGAAGAAGTCGGCTGCATCATAATTTACGAGTTCTATATATTCTTCTTCGGACAGAAGGCTTAGGTAGCTAATCTGTTTTACTATGTCTTGAAGCTTCTTAAAGAGCTCTTGGGAGTGGTTGACGTTGACTTGTGTCTCTTCCTTTGTTGCAGTAAGCCTTTTTCGTCCCTCAAGTTCGATCTCTTCTATGGCTAACGCTCGCGCTTCTGGATCTTTTATTTTTCCTTTAACGCTTTCTGTCTTGGTCGCAATTTCTTTCTTTATTTTTTCTTCTCTTTCCCTTTCGTCCTCTTCGATCCTTTCATTGTGGTTTCTTGCTTGTTCTTCCAGGGTCTCCAAAGATTTTTTTCTACCTTCCTCTTCTACTTCGGTTATAAGATAGCGAGCAAAGTAAATTACCTGTTCTAGAGCTTTTGGAGGGAGGTCGAGAACTAGTGATAGTTTGGATGGGGCTCCTTTGAAGAACCAAATGTGTGCGACGGGAACCACTAGATTTAAGTGCCCCATTCTTTCGCGTCTTACACGAGAAAGGGTTACTTCAACTCCGCATTTGTCGCAGATTATTCCTCGATAGCGGATTCTTTTATACTTACCGCAGTAACATTCCCAGTCTTTTGTGGGACCAAAGATTCTTTCGTCAAAAAGACCGTCTTTTTCGGGTCTTAAGGTTCGGTAGTTTATTGTTTCAGGCTTGGTAATCTCGCCATGAGACCAGGTTAGAATATCCTCCGGGGAGGCGAGACGTATTTTTAGGCTAGAAAAATCAGCTAGTTCTTTAAGATCCATGTTAGTTTGCTCCTTCTGCGACTACTGTTGGGGCTTTAGCTTCTACCTGTATAGCCCCTGAGTCGGGCTCCGGGCGGTCTTCGACCGTTTTCGGCTGTACTGTCGCACCTTCGGGTTGGATTACAAAACCAAGAGAATTGAGTTCCCTAACCAAAACTTTGAATGACTCTGGGATGGTTGCTTCGGGAATTTCTGTTCCTTTAACAATCGCCTCGAATGCTCGTGCCCGACCAACAACGTCGTCTGACTTGATGGTAAGCATTTCTTGTAAAGTGTGGGCTGCGCGATGTGCTTCAAGGGCCCAGACTTCCATTTCCCCCAGACGTTGACCACCCATTTGTGCTTTGCCACCCAAGGGTTGCTGGGTGACAAGAGAGTATGGTCCGGTTGAGCGAGCGTGAGTTTTGTCCTCAACCATGTGGATGAGTTTCATAATATAGGCCTTACCGACGAAGGTTTTTTCTTTGAGAGGTTCTCCGGTTCGGCCGTCGTAGAGTTGGGTTTTTCCAGATGCGGGGAGTTTTGCTTCTTGCATCACCTTTTCAATAGCTTCTTGTGGAAGCCTGTCAAAGACCGGAAGAATAAATCTTTCCCCAAGTTTATCTGCGGCCAGGCCGAGTTGAGCCTCAAGAAGCTGACCCAGATTCATACGAGCAAGTACTGAAAGAGGAGAAATAATAATGTCTATTGGGGTTCCGTCTTCTAGGTGGGGCATGTCTGCAACTGGAACTATTTTAGAGATAACACCTTTGTTACCATGACGGCCTGCAATTTTGTCTCCTACGGAAAGTTTTCTCATTTGGGCGACTCGAACAATTACCTCTTTTAAGGTTCCGGGGTCGAGTTCATCACCTTTTTCGCGGTCCAGAATTTGTACGTCGACTACGATACCGTGTTCGCCGTGAGGAACACGAAGGGATGTGTCACGTACTTCTCTGGCTTTTTCTCCAAAGATTGCCCTTAATAGGCGCTCTTCTGCTGTTAGCTCGGTTTCCCCTTTTGGAGCGATTTTCCCAACAAGAATATCGTTAGGACCAACTTCTGCCCCTATTACCACGATTCCATCTGCTGCGAGATTTGACAAGTCTCCCTCTGCAACGTTTGGAATATCTCGAGTTAGTTCTTCTGGGCCAAGTTTAGTGTCGACAATTTGAGCGGTATATTCTTCGATGTGAATTGAAGTTAGAAGGTCTTCTCGAACGACCTTATCGGAGATTGCAATCGCATCTTCAAAACCCAAACCCTCGAAAGAACAATAAGCAACGATTAGATTTTGACCAAGAGAGAGGTGGCCTTGATCTGAGGCTGGACCATCTATAATTACATCGTTTGGCCTGACGCGATCGCCGGAGGTGACAAGAACTCTTTCATTAAAACAGGTGGATTGAGAAGTCCGTATGAATTTTTGTACTGAGTAAACCTCTTTATTGCCAAGGCGCGCCACTCTGTCTACATCTACGGGGTTTTTTGGAGTGCCGTCTAGAGTTATCTCAACTTTCTCTGAATCAACATAAGTCACTATCCCTGGATTTGCAGCTCTTACTACTCTCCCCATAGCTCCAGCAATAGAAGCCTCCATCCCGGTCATCATCAATGGCGCTCCGGGGCGGACCAGAGGTACAGCCTGACATTGCATATGGGTTCCCATTAGGGCACGGTTTGCTTCGTCGTGCTGGAGGAAAGGAATAAGGGAAGCAGAAGTTCCAATAACCTCACGAGGAGTAAAGTCTATAAAATCGATAAGGTCGGCCGGACCTTCTGTAAATTCTCCACCGAACCGCATAGGTACCCACTCGTTACGGATGTAACCATCTTTTCCTACGCTAACGGCTGCATGGGTTATGTGGAATTCCTCTTCGTCGTCTGCTGGTAAATAAACAGTCTCGTCTGTTACTCGGGTTCGCGTCTTCCCATTCTTTGTAATTTTCTCAACCTTTTTGTACGGCGCCTCTAGAAACCCAAACTCGTTAATTTGCGTGTAGAGTGCAAGATATGTTACCAAACCAATGTTGGGGCCTTCGGGAGACCGAACAGGGTCGATTCTTCCGTATTGAGAAGCGTTTATGTCTCGAATGGAAAACGAGGCACGGTCTCTGGTTATTCCGCCTGGGCCCATTACCGAGATACGACGAAGGTTGTCAATTTCTGCTAACGGATTGGTTTGATCGAGGATAACTGAAAGCTGATTGGAGCGGAAAAATTCGTTTAAGGCTGCAATTACAGGTCGGGCATTGACTAGATAGCTTGGGTTAACCATTTCTTCCGTCGAAGTTAAGCTCATTTTTTCCTTTACGGCTCTCTCTAACCGGAGAAGGCCGGGTCTAAAGGCCGAGGCACCGACTAATTCTCCGGCTCTCCGGATTCTGCGATTTGCGAGATGGTCAATATCGTCGACTCGTCCTTGGCCATTCTGGAGGCCAATAAGATAATCTACGACGCTTAAAAAATCATTTACAGTTAGTACCTGGTTTTCTTCTTTCAGCTCTTTGGGTTGGGCAAGACCAAGTCTTTTGCTGAGTTTATACCGCCCTACTTTTTCTAGGTTGTAACGGCGTGGGTCAAAAAATAGGGTGTTGAAAAGGTTTTGAGCGTTATCTAGTACTGCTGGCTCTCCGGGACGCAGTCTTCTGTAGATTTCAAGAAGTGCCTCGTCTTTATTTTTCGTAGAGTCCTTTGCGAGGGTGCTTTCGATGTATCTGTGTTGTTCGTCTGCGTCAACTTCTTTGAACTTTTCTAAAATTTGACTATTTGTTTCTATGCCAATAGCCCTTAAAAGCATTGTTGCTGGGAGCTTTCTTCTTCTGTCAATTCGAGCGACGATTACGTCTTGCTTGGAGACTTCGAATTCTAACCACGAACCATTGCTTGGCCTTATTTCACCTTTGTATAGCATTCGTCCGGAGCCTGGATCTTGTTCGCCGAAAAAATAAACTCCTGGAGAGCGAACAATTTGATTAACGATTGCGCGTTCTACTCCGTTAACAATAAAAGTCCCTTGATTAGTCATCTGGGGAATGTCCCCCAAAAATACTTCTTGGCTTGTAGTTTGATCTGTTTTTTTGTTTAAGAGTGTTGCTGTTATGTAGAGTGGGGCTGAATAGGTGAGGCCTTTTTCGCGAGCTCGGGAGGGGGAAATTGATGGATCTCCGAGTCTGTATTCGCCGAAGGAGAGTTCCCAGTTCTTACCGGTAAAATCTGTAATTGGGTTAATCACTTTTAGTGCTTCTCCAATACCGTTTTTTAAAAACTCATTCCAGGATTCTTTTTGAATCTTAAGAAGATCTAGTTTGGACAGGGTGGTTTCTTGTTCTGTTAGGTGTCGGTATTTAAGGTTGGAAGAGCTCATCTGGTTTGGGCTAATTTGGCTTTGACCGCAAAATGCCCCGCATGGCGGGGTACAAAAAACCTGC
>Ga0155823_137_pt1 | contig 29780 bp, 31 predicted proteins | sample RifCSPlowO2_01_FD_107477 | JGI IMG/M metagenome (GOLD analysis project Ga0155823, IMG submission 107477) | Candidatus Blackburnbacteria bacterium RIFCSPLOWO2_01_FULL_44_43 | reverse complement strand
CTCCCGACCACGCCCTGCTCCTCTGGAAGCCCCTTCGATAAGTCCGGGAACGTCCAAAATCTGAATTTGTGCTCCATTGAAATTCATCATCCCAGGAATCACAGAAACCGTAGTAAAAGCATATTCTGCAGTAGGGGATTTGGCATTAGTCAGCGCATTAAGAAGAGTGGATTTACCAACAGAAGGCAAACCAACTAAAACAACAGAACTATCCCCAAACTTACGAACGGAAAAACCACCCCCACCTTGCCTTGCCAAAAACGGACGCCAGAGAATCTGGTCTCTCAACCTTGCTATCTTTGCCCGCATTTTCCCAAACCACTTTTGAGTACCTTTATGGTACGGGGTCTTGCGCATTTCCTCTTGAATAGCTTCGATTTGTTTTTCGGTATTATCCATATTTGGTATAATTGTAGCCGGATAGGCCAAAAGCCTCAATTGGATCGCTAGCTCAATGGTAGAGCACCGCCCTCTTAAGGCGGCTGTTCAGGGTTCGAGTCCCTGGCGATCCACCACGCCCCTGTAGCTCAACTGGACAGAGCGCATCGCTTCGGACGATGAGGTTGCGGGTTCAACTCCTGCCGGGGGCGCAAAAATTTGACATAAAGAGTTTCACTTGGCATTCTGATAGCAACACCTGCCGGCCGGCAGGCAGGATCTGCCAATGAGAAGCCTACTTTATCTCGCGACATTCTTCATAGTCACCCCAATAACCCTTCTCACAAGCGTTTTTGCTTTAAAAGTAGTTTCTGCAAAACCCCCCTTGGATCCTCTCGCAGACATCGAGCAGACAGCAACCCAAGTCCAGGCTCCTCGATACGGCTCAAGAGTTTACGCCGCCATTCCCGACCCAGTAGGAAAAGTCGCCGGTGCTGCAACTGTAGGGGACGCAAGAGTAGAGATAATCAGACAATATCTTGAAAAATACGATTCCCCGCTAGTTCCTTACGCAGAACAAGCCGTTAAAGCAGCAGAAGAAAACGAGCTCGACTTTAGGCTCTTGGTTGCAATAGCTCAACAAGAGTCAAATCTCTGCAAAAAAATTCCCGAAAATTCTTATAACTGCTGGGGGTGGGGGATACACGCCCGAGGAACTCTAAGATTCTCAAACTACACAGAAGCAATTGAAACAGTCTCTCAGGGTCTAAAAGAGAACTACTTAAACAAAGGGTATACAACCCCGGAAGAAATAATGAGGAAGTACACTCCGTCTTCTCCTGGCACATGGGCTGCCGGCGTAACCCAATTCTTGAGTGAAATGGAATAACCTCATAACCAACACACCAAACCTACTTATCCACAAATAGCCCTATCTCATAACTCTTGACACTTCGCATTTTATATGGTATAATGCGCACTAGATCCTGAGGTTTGTGGCCTAAACCCCCATAGACTTTGGGGTTTTTGGTCCGTCAGATTCTAAAGATCCGACGCGACCGCATATCCCGATTTATCGGGTATACAAAGAGCGCTCCGCAAGGGGCGCTTTTTGTTGTGGGCGAGAGAGGACTCGAACCTCCAAGGGTTTCCCCATACGCTCCTAAAGCGTACGTGTCTGCCAATTTCACCACTCGCCCGAGAAAAACCCCAGAGCAACATTATACTTCCTCGACAAATAAGTATCCACACCGCGATAATACATACCCCTCAAAAGTTTTACAGAGTCCGCCTTCGAAAAAACCAGATAATAAGCTCTCGACTTTGAAATACCGTTGTCAATAAAACCACCCTTTAAATCAAAAGACTTCTTCACACAACTCCTAAGCCATTCCAAATACAGAAGAGAAGCAGAAGAAAATCTCACACGAAGTTGGGGCAACCTACTTTGAGGGTGTTTGGCAACAGAAATGTTTCCGTCTCCATCTAAATACCCCCTCAAGAAATCGGCAAAATAAAGAGGTGGAATCTTCAGAGGACCCAAAGTCTTAGATTTATTAGGAAACAAACCAATTTCGAGCAAAAAACGATAGAACTTCACATTTCCGAACTGAATCCTAAAGTAATTCCCTAATAGGTTGTACCCACTCTTCTTTAAACCAATACTATTTTTAAGACCAAGCGCACGAGAAAAGGTCTGTATTTGCTCCTTATCTTTCGAGGTCAATTCTATATGCCTACCATCATTTGATAAACAACCGTCAGCAGCAATCAATCCAATCGCATACGCCAAATTCGCACACCATTCCATCTCCACAAATAAACTGTACCGAATCTATACCGAAAGTCAACCCACGGCATAACCACCACGACTACTCATTGACACCACAATCCACAAATCGCTACACTACATTTGACCAAATGCCCAAAGCTGCCAGTAAAAAGACTGTTCGGTGCTATAACTGTGGTAAGGTAATCAAGGGGAAAGAGTATACAAAAATTGGCAACTATTATTGTTGCAAAGATTGTTGCAGCAAAGGCAAGAAGAATAAATCTTGCGAATTTTGCTAACTATGCCCATCCATATCCATCTTAAACCTCACCGTAAAAGGCACCATCATTCTGTCCTGTTTTTACTAATTCCCACCCTAGTTTTTGCCCTAGCACTGGCCTGGCTCGACCTATACTTGCCCGGTGAAAAAGTCCAAGGAGCGTCGACATCCGTATACAATGAGAAGTAAGTTACCAGTCATCAGTAATTAGTTATATGAAACAATTTTTAGCCTTACTAGGACTCCTTGTCGGAGTAATGTTTTTAGCATACTGGTCTTCAAAACCCGGAAACCTTGAAGCTTTCTTCGCAAGAACCGGTCTCCCTACTGCAAACACCCCAACGCTGACACAAAAAACACTTACAGTAGGAAGTTCCCAATTTAAAGTGGAAGTAGCTCAAACCGAGCAAGCAAGAAAAACCGGCCTATCCGGCCGCGAATCTCTTCCGGAGGACTCGGGAATGCTGTTTGTTCTCGAAAAGAAAGACGAGCAGCCAGCTTTTTGGATGAAAGGAATGAAGTTTCCAATAGATATTATCTGGATTAACGACAACGTTGTCTCAGAGATCACAAGCAATGTTCCTACTATCCCAGATAACACCCCTGACCCTCAAATCCCCAAATACGCTCCCCGGGCTAAAGTTGATTATGTCTTAGAAATTCCAGCAGGGGTTGCCAATAAACGCGGTATAAAAGTAGGCGACACGATAACCTTACCCCAACTCTAAAATGCCGCGAGAAAGTTCCAAAAGGCCAAAATTCAAACGAAGCCACGGCCCCCGAAGAAGAATCTTTATAGCGCTAAGTGTGCCAAAAGAGACAAAAGAAGAAATAGCAAGAGTTACTCAAAATCTACAAAAGAAAAATTTCCCGGTAGTCTGGCAGGATCCGGAAAAAGCCCATATCACATTAATCTTCTTAGGACACATCGCCCAAGAAAGGTTTGAGGCAGCAGTAAGTGCCGTAAAGAAAGTCGCAGAATTGCAAAGTCCTTTCGAATTATCAACAGGGCAGCTAGACTATTTCTATTCAAGTACCGAGAACAGCGACTCCGTTATCCTCGTTGGTATCCAAGACCCCGACCGAACCTTAAGAAATCTATACAAAGAACTCAGAAACGCCCTAGGAGAAGAGGAGTTTTCTCCTCCCACAAGGCTTCACCCACATATAACAATCGGGCGGCTCAAGAAACAAAAGGACAGAAAACACCAAACCGAAATGCTGCTTTCGCTCGTAGAAGAACCAGTTGAAGGAAAAACAATCACAGTAAAAAGTATTGGCGTTATGGAAAGTATTCCCGACAGGGGCGCAACAATTGCAGGGGAGACCACAAAAACTAGGAATCGGCTACTAAACGACATCCCCTTGAGAAAAAATGGCTAAATTAAAACTGCCAAAGGTTCTAAAATTTAAACCTAAGTATTTTTTTAATCCGCTAACAATAGCGCTAGTTCTAGTAATCGGATTCATCGGAGGGTACCTTGCAGGTCTGGATCAAGCAGTAGAAATTGCCCAGTATAGAGAACAAAAATTGCGAGACAGTTTCCTCGAAGCCCTTCAGTCCTCCCCAAAGACTACCCCCACACCCAGTGTCGTTTCCAAAAAGTCCGCTCCACAACCCACTACCTCCTATCTACAACCCACCTTCACCGGCCCCGAACTTTGGGAAGCAATAAACAAAGCAAGGGTCCAACACGGCGTAAATTCCCTAAACCAGCGCGACATACTATGTACAGTTGCAGCAATTAGACTCTCTCAAATAAGACAACTCGGGAAACTAGACGGACACGACGGATTCCAGGGAGTATACGATAAATACAAAGACGACCCAACAATGCCCAACAACGTTTCTGAATTTTTAATCTCAGGCTACCCAACCCCAGACCAGGCAGTAGCTGCATGGCTTGATACACTTGGACACAAAAAACTAATAACCGGCGGAGAATATATTTGGGGTTGCGTTTACGCCCAAGACGGCTTCGGAGTTGCAATTACGGGGTTCTAAGATTGTGCCAGGTCAAACACAAGTACTCTTGACCAACACAACTCGCCCTTTGGAGTTGTTGTCTCTTTTGGTTCCTCCCACCGAAAACCGGCCCCTCGTACAGGGTGTAGAGGCAAATCGCTCACGTCTTTATCGGTTAGCAACGGTTTTCCTTCTGAATCGCTTAACCACACCTCCCACCGAAGGTTCGCCGAACCATCAGGATCAAGGACTGAAAATCCGATGTTAATCTGTGCGTGTTGTTTTAAAGTAAGCTCCACTTGTCGTCTGGTATCAACTATCCCTAGAGATATATCATTCAAGTACCGGGGTCTGTCACGGTTAACCTCACCTACCGTCTTACCTAACCCCCACGCCGCTTCTGCCTCCGGATGTAAGTATGAGGGCGTTCTCAAGATTCTCACCGACTCAGGCTCACCATCCTGGGCACTCGCACACAATTGCCTAAATTCATCATCAGACACCTGCTTCCCATTAACAATTGGAGACCGCATAAGCAAAAATTGCTCAACAGGGCAGAGGTCTCTTTGAGAATAGCCAGCAGACTCTCGATGTTCAGTAGTATCTTCTACCACAAAACATTTTACACCATTCAAAATTCTTCAACATGCTACAATTATCTTGTTCTAACAAAGTATGCTTCAAGAAGCCGGCCGGGTAGTAATCATAGTAGGAATAGTTTTAATTGTAACCGGCTCATTTCTTTGGTTTTTTGGCAAACTGCCATTCTTGGGCAAACTCCCAGGCGACATCTTGGTTAAAAAAGAAAACTTCTCTTTTTACGCCCCAATAACTACAACCATCGTAATAAGCATCCTCTTGTCTCTACTACTGACGGTAATCTCAACCTTCCGCAAATAGATGCGCAAGCCCTTTATTCCTTTCATAGGAGTCCTACTCCTAGCTCTCGGCCTCTATGCATTATTTGTTAACCAACCCTCTCCGCCAACTACCTTACTCGACAACAAAACACAAACCACTCCCGCACCTGCCCCCTCTACTGATCCACCCAACGACCCATCTACCTTTTTAGTTACCCGCGTTATAGATGGAGACACAATTGAAATCCAAGAAAGCTATAGCCCTGAGCAACGTCGAAGGGTGCGCTACATTGGAATAGACACCCCTGAAACCGTACATCCCGACAAAGAGGTCGAATGTTTCGGCCGGGAAGCAAAAGCAGAAAATGAAAGATTAGTACTTGGGAAAAACATAAAACTGGAAAAAGATATTTCCGAAACCGACAAATACGGCCGGTTACTCCGCTATCTATGGGTAGAAAATGTCTTCATAAACGATTTTCTCGTGCGTCAAGGGTACGCCAAAAGTAGTACATATCCTCCAGACATAAAATATCAAAGTCAGTTTAGCCAAGCAGAAAAAGAAGCAAGAGATCAAAGCCGTGGCCTCTGGGCACCCAACGCGTGTAACTCCAATACCCCAAATATCCCTACCGGTTGCACTGTCAAGGGCAACATAAACGCTAAAGGCGAAAAGATTTACCACACTCCAGGTCAAAAATACTATTATAAAACTCAAATAGACGAAACGGCGGGGGAGCGCTACTTCTGCTCAGAAGAGGAAGCAGAAAATGCCGGTTGGAGAAAATCAAAAGTATAGGCTATACTTGCGCAATAAATGAATTACAAAAACTATTTTGGCCCTTACACCCAAGAGCAAAATAAATTCTTGAAAAATTTCTTCAAAGAAAAAGTTCGAGAGTCAAGAAAAATTGCGCCCTCCGTCGCCCCACAGATTTGGCAACAATTTGAGCGTTTTATAGAGGGAGGCAAAAGAATGCGTGGAGGGCTAGTAAGACTGGGTTATGAATCTTTTGGAGGCAAAAAGCTCAAGGAAATTATTCCAGTTTCGGTTGCAATGGAACTTACCCACATATCACTCTTGATGATGGATGATATTGCCGACCAGGACGTACTCAGACACGGAAAAGACACGGTTCACATCTCCTATACCAAATTCCATAAAAAAAACAAAAGAAAGGGCAACCCTATCCGCTACGGAGAAAGCATGACCACTTTCGCGGGGGTAACCGGATGCTATGAGGCCATAAAACTGATAGCAAACGCCAATTTTGACCCTGAGAGAAAAACGGCCGGAATAGCGTTCCTTTCAAATTTCCTCATAAACACAGGCTACGGTCAATGCCTGGACATTGATCTGGCCAGCCGTAATTCTTTGTCAGAGAAGGACATAACAACCGTTAATAGACTAAAAACCGCATGGTACACAATAGTTGGCCCCCTTAGTCTTGGTGCAGTACTAACAGGAGCAAACTACGACAATGTAAAAATCTTTGAAGAATATGGTTTGCCCTTGGGAATTGCATTCCAGATCCAAGATGACATTTTAGGAATGTTCGGAAACGAGAAACAAACAGGCAAGTCAACAGCCTCAGACATAAAAGAAGGAAAGAACACGCTTCTTTATCTCTGGGCAGTTAAAAAGGGCACCCCAAAACAAGTCCGAAGTCTAAAAAAACTTTGGGGTAAAAAAGACATAACAAAGGCCGAGATAAAAGAAGTAAGAGACATCATAGTTAACTCTGGCTCCCTAGTGTATTGTCAGAAAAAAGCAGAAAAATTGGTCAAGGAAGCCCGCCGAATAGTTCCTCGTCTAACAGGAAACAAAAGTCTCCAGGAAGTCTATCAAACCTTGGCCGACTTTGTCATACAAAGAGAGAAGTGAGAAGCTATTCCCCAATAACCTGCACCAAGACATTTCTGGTCCTTGCCCGATCAAGCTCCACCAGAAATACGCTCTGATAGGTTCCCAACATCACCTTCCCATCTGCCACAGGTATTGTCTGAGATGACCCTCCAAGCAAAAAATGCTGAAGGTGAGAGTGCCCATTCGGCATCTTATCCTCTAAATGGTCAGGGGCGAGACTATGTTCGTAGTCTCCCTGGGGAGAACACAAGCTACAAAGAAACTTTTGGAGATCTTTATGAATCCCTTTTTCATTCTCTTGAAGTAAAACTGCAGCGGTTGTGTGCTGAGAAAAAACCGTGACCTGGCCGTTTTTAACTCCACTCTCCCGAACACAAGAGACAACTTGAGTCGTAATATCTATAAGTTCCGGAACAGCATCAGAACTACTAACCGCAATTGTGGAAATATTGACCATCGCAAACGGTAAGGAACATACTACCAACAAACATCAAAATAATCAATTTGGTGGTATACTTATACCTAATCTGCTCATGGCCAAATGGAACTCCCAAACCCCAATCTTGTTGCCCGTTACAAAAACGCAAAACATTATCTAAGTTCCCTCGTCGAAACAGTTCGCGCGAACTACCCCGCAAAAGACTTAACCGTAATCGGCGTCACTGGAACTGACGGAAAAACCACAACCGCGCACCTAATCTATGAAATTCTAAAAGAAGGAAAGTTTAAAGTCGCCTTAATCTCAACGGTAGGCGCATGGGGACCGAAAGGTTTCCTAGACACAGGTCTTCACACAACCACCCCTGATGCTAAAGTTCTCCAACCCCTCCTGGCAAAATTTAGGTCTTCCGGAGTAACCCATGTAGTCCTAGAAACAACCTCCCACGGCCTAGATCAGCACAGGGTTTTTGGGGCAAACTTCTGGGCAGGAGTCCTAACAAACGTCACCCACGAACACCTCGACTACCACAAAACCTTTAAAAAATATCGTCAAGCAAAAGCAAAACTGTTCAAAAAAGTAAAAGTCGCCGTCCTCAACAAAGACGATGACTCTTTTGGGTATTTCAAAAGAAAAACAAACAAAAATACAAAAGTGATTTCTTATTCACTCGCCGGAATGGCAGACATAAAAGCGGGAGAAATAAAAGAGAAAAAGTCGGGGTTAGATTTTCTGGCAACAGACAACGGGGTGGGGCACAGAATAACAACGGTACTTTCTGGAAAATATAACGTCTCCAATATCCTGGCAGCAATCGGAATAACTCGAGCTTTGGGCGTCGATTGGAAGACCATACAAAAATCGGTAAAAAATTTCCGTGGTATTCCCGGGCGAATGGAACACATAAAAACAAGGCCTTTCCAAGTAATTGTGGATTTTGCACACACCCCAAACGCCCTGGAGAAACTTCTCCAAACCCTGAAAGTTGGGGTCGGGACAGGAAGATTGATAGCAATCTTCGGCTGCGCCGGAGAAAGAGATTATCGGAAACGCCCAATGATGGGGGGGGTCGCGAGCCGACTTGCCGATATATCCATATTCACAGCCGAAGACCCAAGATCTGAAAGTTTGGAGAAAATACTTGCCCAAATGGTAGATGGTGCGCGGCTTGCCCGAGCCCGGGAGTTCAAGCCTACAAACTACAACCGACAGCCTACAACCTATCCTCATATCTTTATCCGTGAACCAGACCGCGCCAAAGCTATATCCTTAGGCATAAAACTAGCTAAAAAAGGAGATATTGTTGTAATTTGCGGCAAGGGTCACGAAAAAAGCTTAGCCTTTGTAGATGGCGAGCATCCTTGGTCCGACCAGGAAGAAGCAAAAAAAGCCCTTAAAAACCTCAAGAGAAAGCGTTGAATCCAGCAAATTAGCCTCAGTTGTGGTATAATCAAGCCGCAAATGGCAGCAAAACAAAAACCAATTTCAGTTCTTGCCCGCGAGAGCAACGGAAACATACAAATAACCCTGACCATCCCACACCCCCTTGTGCAAGAAGAGAAGGAGGAGGCCCTACAAACGTTAACCGCGCGCCTTGAGATTCCTGGTTTCAGACCCGGCAAAGCCCCCCGAGATATTGCCGAAAAGAGGATTGACAAGCAAGATCTATACAACGAAATGCTGCAAAAATTACTCCCCGACGTTTACGCAGACAGTGTCGAAGAACATAACTTAAGACCAATTCTTGCCCCAAGATTTGAAATAGTTTCAATAGACGAAAATAATGACTGGACGGTTCGCGCCCTAACCTGCGAACTTCCAACCGTGGACGTCGGAGACTATAGAAAGAATATCTCCGGTACCCTAAGCGCAAGCAAAATCGTGGTCCCAGGGAAAAACGACCCCAAAGACAAAAAAGAGTCTTCAAGAGAAGATAAAGAGCAAAAGATTCTAGAGTCCTTAATCCAAAACACCAAAAGCCAAATTGCCCCTCTTTTAATAAAAGAAGAAGTCAACCACAAACTAGCAAAACTTTTAGATCAAACTCAAAAATTGGGTCTAACCGTTGAACAGTACCTGGCCTCAACCGGAAAAACAACCGAAGGGTTAAGAGCAGAGCTTGCTCAGCAAGCCAACGATGCAATAAAGCTAGAACTTGCCTTAAATAAAATTGCAGACGAAGAAAAAATATCCGTCGAGGACTCCGAGGTCGAGCAACTTGTTACAGCCTCAGGACAAGAAAAACCAGAAGAAGTCAAACCCCAACAGAAAGCAATGATCAAGGGCGTCCTAAAACGTAGAAAAGCGCTTGACAGGCTGTTGACCCTTTCTTAGAATGACCCAAGATGACAAAAACTACCTACCAAACCAACCAAAAAACCAAAAAGATCTCCCCCCAAAGCGACAACTTCGTTGAGTCTATGAGAGACATAGGACGCGGAACCTTCGATTCTTTTAAAGATGATCTTCTGGCAGAAACCTCAAAGGGTTTTCTGAGGCAATTTTTAGGGCAAGAGAAAACCCTAGTCAATGCTTCGGGAGAAATAAAAATGGGCCAGTCGGTCCAGATAGATAAGGTACTCGAAGCCGAAAGAGGCGAAAACAAAGTTCTCCGTGCTCAACTTTATAGAGAAAAGCAACTTAGGCAGGAAGGAGAAGCTTTCAATGAAAAGGAAACAGATAAGTTAAAGCTCCAATTAAAAGCACTGCAGGGGGAGGCCGAGAAAATTGCAAAAGAGATAGTCGGACTCTCTCAAGAAACCAAAATCGCCGCGATACAAGTAACCACAGAACCCGGAACCTACCATGTAGCCTTTTTTGAAAAACTGCTTTCCTTCTTAAGGTCCTTTAGAGTAAAGATTCACCAAGCCAATCTCTGGCTCCAAAGCCAAAACAAAAGATCCTCAAAGAAAAAGACCTTCTGGGGTCAAGTGGGAAAAAGCGGAGCACAACGCCTTCTCTCCTCAGAGGACTACTCCCAACGCTCCGCAGGTTGAACGCAAAACAACCTTTCTCCCCCAAGGTGTAGGTACAAGTTCACTCCCGGAGTGTAACAACTTCACACATCCGGATCTTACTCAAAAACAAGGTGCTTTATCTCCTCTAACCGCTTACCATAGTCAACTTGATCCAAAACGAAATCTTTATAGTCGTCTTTAGAAGAAAATAACGACAAAACCGGTTCTGGCATTGCCATACTTGGATCACCCAAAAACTCTGGTAAAGAAGTCCAAGGGTAACTAAACATCTCACTCTCTTTTATCACATAAGAAACTACCGGGTTTACATGGATGTATCGCGACACATGCATAAGTTGCTCTGTTGTAGAGACATGCACAGCCTTAAAAACCCCTTGAAAAATTGGCCCTTTGCGGCCATCCTTGGTATTAAAAAAGCGCGTGTAGCTATTAGCCAACCGCCTCATAAACGTAGATATGCCATTTTCAGCTTCCTGCCTTAGTAGTAAGTGAAAGTGATTAGGCATCAAAGCAAAAGCTACAATTTCAACTAGCTTCTCATTTCTAGTTTGGAGCTCCTTCCATAAATATGATTTCTGATCCAACGGGAGTGTCTTAAAAAACGATAGTCTTATTGGGGGCACCGCAAAACGATAGTATGAGAGACCCAATATCATTTGTCTGTAATCTCGTTTATCCAAAAACACAGGCTGCTTTGCAATTCCACGATTAAAGACGTGGTAAAACTCACCAGTTCCCAAAGGAATTATACGAGTTGGCATATTCTAATACTAACACATCTCCCGATGTGTAAAGCCATTACACTCCCGAAGTGTTGGAGGCACACACATAAGAACACTCAAAGACAAAACATCTGGTATAATATGGCTCACCGGGACGGTTACCGCACAGCGGGCGCCGACAGGCGCAACTCAGTTGTCAACCTAAACGAAGCACATTTTGACAAACAACCAGGACGGTTAGCTCAGTTGGTAGAGCGCATTCTTGACGTGAATGAAGTCAGAGGTTCGAGTCCTCTACCGTCCACCAATCATTCATCCCTCAAAACAGTCTTCCCGGCAAAAATCACCGCCACAGAGAGAAGAAGCAAAACTCCAAACTGAACATACGCCATACTGTCCGCACCAACGCTCCCGGTAACCCCCGCTCCCAAGCTCGCAAGACTAACTAAAAATCGTGTCAATACGGCCGTCAAAACCCCCGCAAGCATCAACCCATTGGATACAAGTTTTGAAGAACGAAGCAGTAAAAGTCCTAAAATCGCATAAAACGCCCCTGCAGTTATTCCAAAAAACACAGCAGTCCGAGTATACGCTGCGCTCCGGTTCCTTTGCTCTTCCTGCTTTTTCTGAAGTTCTTCCTGTTTTGCATTTTGCTCTTCCTGGTATTTCCTTTCATCCTCAAAATACTTCTGACAGGGAGGAGAGCTTTGCTGCGCGGGAGTTTCTGTACAACTTCGGGGTATGACAGGATACGGTTTGGTCTCAAGACTAACAAAGGCTTTGGGGTCGGGGTAAAAAGCCGCCAAGCCGTAGCCTGTCGTAATCGACAAAATTATCCCGACAAAAACAATATAGAGCCGACTAATCCACTTCATAAAAATGCCCAATGACCAATGCTAAATAAATGTAGCACACAATAGTTGAGTAGTAAAAATTTGTCATTTGTAATTTAGCATTTAGCATTCTAATATGAATTCATGCAACCCAAAGACCAAGTCCACAGAAGTATAGGAAAAATGTTTTTGGGCAACTTCATAGGCGGAGTCGCCTGGGGTTTAGGGGTAACAGTCGGGTTGTCCTTGCTTTTTGCCACGATGGGCTTCTTGGGTTCAAAAGTAAACTGGGTTCCAGTGGTCGGAAACTTCCTCTCCGAGATAACCAAATCCATAGAAGAAAACCGCCCCACAGTCGGCCCAAAAAAAGCTCCCAATTTGACAATTCCCCCAAACCAGTAGAGAATATACTTAAGTTAATTCCAGCGCCCGCATGAGACCTCACCAACCTCAAAGCTGAACGAACCCCATCGAACCGGGGAAAATCAAGATCACAAAAAGTTGGATGGAACCGTCCTCGCACGAGGGCTCCAACAGAAGGTGATTTTTTTTGCATAATTAATTCCACACTGTGCAAAAAAGTCTTACTGTTGCGTAGTTTCTCAACGAAGCATACAGCAAGGTTCTCTCGACAGAGAGGTTCTTATCTCGTTTTCCAAAGCTATATGTCAAAAAAACAGGATCAACCAAACCCAATGGAAACAATGAGGCACAGCGCGGAGCATGTCTTAACCATGGCCATGCTCAAACTCTATCCGGGACTCCTAGCTGCGATGGGCCCCGCAACAGAAGAGGGTTTCTATTTCGATTTCGATTTAGAAGGCGAAACAAGGTTCCGCAAGACTCCGTCTTCGGGTTCTTACCACGCAAGTGGCAAGGTTCCGTCTTCGGGTTCTTATTTTGACTTTGACAGCAAGCGAAAAATCCAAGAAAAAGACCTCCCAAAAATCGAGAAGAAAATGCAGGACATTATTAATGCCGATTTTCCAATCACCCATACCGAAATGTCGGTTGAAGAGGCACGAAAAGCTTTTTCCAACAATCCTTACAAACTTGAATGGATTGAGGAAGCAAACAAAAGGGGCGAGAAGGTAAGCATCTACACAATACAAGGCGATAGCCCGCCTAACACTTTTGTTGATGTCTGCAAAGGGCCACACGTAGAGAGAACCGGAAAAATCGGTCCTTTTAAACTGTTATCAATCGCCGGCGCCTATTGGCATGGCGATGAAAAAAACAAGATGTTAACTCGAATTTACGGCACAGCCTATCCAACACAAGAAGAGTTAGATAAATATCTCTGGCAGCAGGAAGAAGCCGAAAAAAGAAACCACAGAAAATTAGGTCAAGAACTTGAATTATTTGCAATCTTTCCAGAGATCGGTCAAGGCCTTCCCGTCTGGCTACCAAACGGATTCATCATTCGCCGCGAGCTTGAGGATTATATGCTCAAGGTCGAAAGGCAGCACGGGTACCAACACACAATCACCCCTGTAATATCAAAAGCCGAACTATTTGAAACTTCTGGTCACCTAGGCTTTTACAACGATTCTATGTACCCCCCAATAGAAGTAGATAACGAAAAACTTTACCTAAAACCAATGAGTTGTCCCGGAGCTATGATGGTTTATAAATCCAAAACCAGAAGTTACAGAGATCTGCCCTTTAAGCTCGGCGAATTCGGCCTTGTTTATCGGTACGAAAAATCCGGAGAACTGCATGGGCTACAACGCGTTCGCGGCTTCACACAAAATGACGCCCATATATTTTGCCGACCAGACCAACTCGACGAACAGCTAACCGAAGTTATAAAGATTCTAAAACAATTCTACAAAGACTTGGGCTTTACCCAATACTGGATGAGATTGTCTTTGTCTGACCCAAAAGATGCAAAGTATAAAATAGCAGAAAGAGATGAATGGGAAAAAGCAGAAAACGCCCTGAAAAAAGTGTTGGACGATAATAAACTCGAATACAAAATAGCCCCAGGAGAAGCAGCTTTTTATGGACCAAAAATAGATATACAAGCCGTTAATGTTTTTGGCAAAGAAGATACCATCTCTACAATTCAATTCGATTTTAACCTACCAAAAAGATTCGGTCTTTCTTATACCAACGAAGAAGGTAAGGAGGAAAAACCATATGTTATCCACAGAGCCCTAATTGGTTCGTTTGAACGTTTCTTTGCGTTCTTAATTGAACACTATGGCGGAGCATTCCCCATTTGGCTTTCGCCTGTCCAAGCAATAGTTCTCCCAATAACCGAAAGGAATACAGCTTACGCAAATTCTGTTCAAGTACTTCTTGAAAACGAAGGAATAAGGGCAGAGGCGGACAACAGAGCGGAAACTCTTCAAGCAAAGATAAGAGACGCCCAAGTAAGAAAAATTCCATACATGCTGGTAGTAGGCGACAGGGAAGAAAGTTCCAACTCCGTTGCGGTACGCTTAAGAAACGGCAAAAACGAAGGAGCTATAAAACTGAAAGAATTCGAAAGCCAAATCAAAAAAGTGATTCAAGAAAGAACAAACCTTTAACCGCTTTTACAGACCCCAGATTGCAGAAAAGTGCATGCCTGTGGTAGAATTGGTCAGTCACTTGGCGGTAAGGAATAATTTCAAAAGACCATATTGGAGGATTAATCAAAATATCCAAGCAAGAGAACTCCGCGTCGTAGACGCAGAGGGAAAACAGCTTGGACTTTTTTCGAGAGAAGAGGCACTTGCCAAAGCAAAAGAGCTAGAGCTAGATATAGTCGAAATAGCTTCTAACGCCAAACCTCCGGTTGCAAAAATTATTGACTTTGCCAAGTTTAGGTACCAGCAAGAAAAAAAGGAAAAAGAGGCAAGGAAAAAGGAGAAAAAGGGGACCGAGCAAAAAGAAGTTTGGTTGACCCCTTTTATCGGGGAAAACGACTACCAAACTCGCCTCCAAAAAATCCAGGAATTCCTAGGAGAAGGCAGTAAAGTCCGAGTAGTCATCAAGTTCCGGGGAGCCCAAATGTCCCACAGGGAATTTGGCTATCGCTTGAGCGAAAAAGTAGTACAGGCAACAAAGGACAGATCAGCAGTAGACCAAGAACCAAAATTTTTAGGTAGACAGCTAATAATGGTCCTAACGCCAGTCAAGTCAAATAAAACAGAAAAGGTAGGGGTAGAAAAAGTAGCGAAAGAGACAGCATGAAAAAAGTTAAGTTCAAAACCAGAAAAGCTTTAACTCGCCGAGTAAAAATTACCGGAACTGGTAAAATTTTACGCGGGCGGTCCTTTGGGCGACATTTAAAAGCAAACAAGAGTAAGAAACAATCGAGGGTCTACAAAAGGGCAATAGAGGTAACAGGCGCAGTCCGGAAAAAATTCCGGAAGGCATTAGGGTTAAGGTAATATGGCAAGAACAAAAACCGGCATAGTAAGACGAAGAAAACACAACAAAGTGTTGAAAGCTGCTCGTGGCTTTAAACAGGCAAGAAGTAAGCATTATAAGGTCGCAAAAGAAGCAGTTCTTCACGCAGGCCAACACGCATACATCGGACGAAAGAACAAAAAGAGAAACTTAAGGTCTCTTTGGATTGTCCGCCTAAACGCAGCAGTCCGCGAACACGGCCTCACCTACAGCAGATTTATAAAAAGCCTCAAAGACAAAAACATCGAACTCGACCGGAAAATACTCTCCGACATCGCAGTCCGCGATCCTCAAACCTTCGGAGAAATAGTTGGAAAAGCTAAATCCGCCTAATTTTAAAAACCCCCGCTTTTCTTCCCGAAACTAAAACATCATACCGCGCATCCAGGCTAAAATCCGAACTCTCCTTTAAGAACTCCTCAACAATATCTTTCTGGGACGTAAGAAGAACTAACACCCCACCCCTCCGCAAAACTCTAGAGAATTCAGCAAACATTCCTTTGTAAAGTGTTTCCGCCTCCACCTCCTCAGCCTGCCCCCACGGCGGATCAGTAACAATCTTATTAACCGAATCGTCTCCGAGAGGCAATTTTGTCGCATCCGCCTGAAAAACTTCTACATCATTTTTATGAAACCTTGTCTTTAAACATTCAAACTTATCCTTATCTTTTTCTCCTACAAACAATTTGCTATACGCTATTTGCATCCTTTCCCTCAGTATTGCTCCAGTCCCAGAAAATGGGTCAAGAAAAACATCATCCTCTTGAGGTTCAGACAAAATACATAACAAATTGCAAAGCTCCGGCCTCAACTCTCCGCGTTCTAAGTCTTTTTCAGATCGTCTATCGTACGTTAGCCTCAAAGCAAAAAATCCAATACCCTCGGACCGCTCCAAGAACCAAAATTCCAGATCCGGTTTTGACCGATCCAAGGTCAGCCGCGTAGCCTTCGCAATCTTTTCTTCAGCATTCTTCAAAACATTAAGTTCCACAGCCCTCAATTTGTTTTGATAAGAAGTAATCACCCTAAAACTGCGATCACGGCTCTTGACTCGCGGAACAGACATCTTCTTCAAAAAATCACTGTTATAAACAAACTTCATCATCCCAACCAAAGAGTTGGGTTCAACTTTTTTAAAAAAATGAAAAACATAAAAACTATTATTCAAAAACCTTAAAGCGGAAACTTCCTCAATAGAAGCTTCAGTCTCGTACACAACTAGACCATCAACCAAAAGCTCAACTTTTAAATCTGGAAGCTTCCTTTTAAGTTCCGCTTGAACAACCTCCCCCAAACCCGGAATAAATGTAGAAAAATATCTTGCCATATATAAACTAAGTATACCAAAAACCCATAATGTTTGATTACACCAACCTCGCACGGTATAATTCCTCATTCCGTCGAAACGGAACCCAGGAGAAATTCTCTTGGGCAGCACCTTAGCAACAGAAAGGCACGGTAGTGACAAGAAGCCACCAGTCGGTCTGGACACAAGAAGACTACGACAACTACATCGAAGCGGTAAGAGCGCGGCCTGTCTACGAACCTCCAACAGCGTTCGCCATCGGCCTCGCCAGCCACACACTAGTAAACGCGGGTGAGCCCGAAGTGATGTTTGGCGGCGCCCAAGTACTCGACACCTGGTATCCACATGTGAACCTGATGGAGCACTTCGACACTGCCGCAGTGCTAGCCGACGTGACAGGCCATTCCACTGGTTCAGCAAGCCGCAGCTTGTCCCGAACAAACATAGAAATGGTCCTGCGCATCTTTGGACCACTTGAAGGCGACGGCAAATACCACCCAAACATCGAAATACTCAAGGCTCTACACCAACTGCTCACGAGCCCTGACCACACAAAGACCTTAGTACCCCAAACAGTTGTGGTCACATTCATCGGCAGCCTGGACGATCCACCGGTTGACGTGCACGATTGCTACCTGCGCCTGCACCTCCTATCGCACCGAAGGGTCCAGCCTCGAAGCATCAACCTCAGCGGCCTCATCGGGCTACTGCCAAACGTCCTCTGGACCAGCGAAGGGCCACTGGCGCCGGAAACCTTCGAGATGGCCAAGCTGCAGTGCCTAGCACGGGGCGTACACCTGCGCGTATTTGGCGTAGACAAGTTCCCGCACATGACCGACTACGTTGTACCAAGTGGCGTACGTGTTGCCGACGCCAGCCGTGTGCGCTTGGGAGCCCATCTCGCCAAAGGCACTACTGTCATGCAGGAGGGATTCTGCAATTTCAACGCCGGCACGCTCGGCCCCTCTATGGTCGAAGGCCGGATCAGCCAGGGAGTGCTCGTTGGCGCCGGCTCGGACATCGGTGGCGGAGCGTCTATCATGGGCACACTCTCTGGAGGCGGCAAAGAGGTGATCACCATCGGTGACGGTTGCTTGCTGGGCGCCAATTCAGGCACAGGCATTAGCCTCGGCCCCGGATGTCAGGTACAGCAAGGCGTGTACGTTCTGAGCAACGGCCCCATTCGCCTGCAGCCAGAAGGCACCGTCGTGCGCACCTGGGAGCTCTCGGGCAGACCCAACCTGCGTTATTGGCGCAACAGCCTCACGGGCGAGTTGGAAGCCGGTCCGACCAAGGCCGCCGTCCAGCTCAACCCCGAGCTGCACACAAAACAGTAGCGATCCCAGGCCGAGTCGAAAAACACTGCCCAAACCCTGGGTCCAAGCCAAAAAAGCAAGGACCCAGGGAACCGCACTTCAAACAAAAAAGAAATTCACGGGGAAAGATAATCTACAGCCCGAACTAGGGGAGACTCATGGGTTTCAACAACCGCCCCATCCCCCGAAGAAACCAACACCTCAACTTGTACACTAACCGGTAAAACTCCAAAAACTTTATAAACCCGTCTCTCTCGGACAACACGTGTATCTACCTGGGAAACAGTCTGGGCCCCCAACACACGTGATATTTCCTCCCTCTTAAAACTATCCGAAAACACGGAAATACCAGCAAGAACCACAACTGCAAAAAGAATCAAAGGAAAGATAGTAACAAATCCAAGACTGCCAGCCAAAGGCTGGTCGTCCTTTGGACGAGGCAGGAACATAATTCATTTGTACATATCGTGAAAACACTGTCAAGTAGCAACTCGTTGACACTAAGCCATGCCTGCACTACAATAAAACAATTGCAAAGGCATTGATGTGGTGCATTCGCCACGGAGTCCCAGCACCAGACGGTGCGGGACCGGGTACCGACTGGTACCTGGCCGTCCGCCTGAACTACGAAGTAGGGCGGACCGGGAAGTTCCCGTAATAGAACAAAAGGATGTCGAGCCCCAGGCTACGGAGTCCTACAAGCAAAAAATACGGTGGTACCGTTCTTGACCGCTCAGTTTACTCTGAACGAAGTGAAGAGCCCGTATGTGTTCTTCATTAACTTGGAGAGTACATACGGGCGATTTTGTTACAATGGTTCACCGGTCTAATGTCCAACATCCAATGTCTTATGTCTTACATCTTTTAGTATGGACCAAAAACTACACAACCTAAAAACTCAAGCCTGGGCCCAAATAAATTCCGCCGATTCTGTCGCCGAACTTGAACAATTAAGAATTAACTATCTTGGAAGAAATGGCGAGCTAAATAAAATCGCAGAGGATTTAAAAAATCTCGACTCAAACCAAAAAGCATTAGTCGGAAGAATCTTCAACGACACAAAAAATGCCCTGGAAAATCTTATCTTGGAAAAAATCCAGGAAATACGCGGAGAAGAAAAGAAAGGCTGGTTTGACCCAACAGTTCCCGGAATAGAACCGATTTTGGGCAATCTCCATCTAGTAACCCAAGCAATTGAAGAAATTTCCGGAATCTTCCAGAAAATCGGATTTGTGCGCGTCCGCTACCCCGAAGTTGAATGGGATTGGTTTGCTTTCGAAGCTCTCAATATGCCCAAAGATCATCCCGCACGCGACGAATGGGAAACGTTCTTTGTAGACCATCCCGAGGACAAAAAATACGGCAAGATGGTCCTAACTCCCCATACTTCATCCGGCCAACCAAGAGAAATGCAAAGAGTGAAAGTTCCTCCAATCAGAATGATCAACATTGCCAAATGCTATCGCCGCCAATCGGATAACACCCACGTCCCAATGTTCCATCAATTTGAAGGTTTAGTAATAGACAAAGGTATCAATATCACACACCTTAAAGGAACAATCGACTTTTTTGCAAAGCAATTCTACGGGGAAAAAGCAGTATCCCGAATCCGCCCATTTCATTTTATGTTCACAGAACCCTCATTTGAGGTAGATTTCTCCTGTGTCCATTGCGACGGCAAAGGATGCCGTTTCTGTAAAAGCGGCTGGCACGAAGTAGGGGGAGCCGGAATGGTACATCCAAATGTTCTTAAAGCAGGCGGAATAGACCCCACGGAATACTCAGGGTTTGCATTCGGCTGGGGGGTAGAACGCGCCCAACTCCTGAAACCTGGAATAGAAATAGACGATCTTAGAACCCTATACAGCACAGACCTAAGACACTTACGACAATTCTAATATGGACATCCTTATCCCCGACAATTGGCTAAGAGAGTTTTTAAAAACCAAGGCTTCTCCGGAAGACCTTCAGCGTTGCTTGTCTCTTTGCGGCCCCTCCGTTGAAAGAATCCGCGAAGGCAAAACCGGCCCTGTTTACAATCGCGTAGCGAAAGCGAAGCGTATTGCAAACTACAACGTGGTTTATTCTATTGAAGTAACAACCAATCGTGTCGACTCAGCAAGCGTTTATGGTATTGCTAAAGAAGCTGCAGCAATTCTACCTCGCTTCAAATTCCCAGCAAGACTGGAAATACCAACTCCCGCCACAGTCAAACCCGAAGCAGACACCCTACCTTTGGACATTTCAACAAACCCCAAACTCACAAAAAGGGTAATGGCCGTCGTTTTACAAGTCACAAATGCTCCTTCTCCAGACTGGCTAAAAAATCGCCTTGAAGATTCAGGTATTCGCTCGCTGGGATCCTTAATAGACATTACAAACTATGTAATGCTTGAAACGGGACATCCAACCCACGTATTCGACTACGACCGTATAAAAACTCACAAACTTATTTTTCGAGAATCAATACCCGGAGAAAAATTAACTACCCTAGACAAAAAAACTTTTAAACTCCCGGGTGGCGACATTGTAATCGACGATGGAACGGGAGAGATTGTAGATCTTCCGGGAATTATGGGAACCGAAAACAGTGTTGTAAATAAAAACACTCGCCGCATAATCTTTTTTGTAGACAACACCAGTCCTGCTCGCATCCGACAGACCTCTATGTCTTTGGGAGTAAGAACACAAGCAGCATCAATGAACGAAAGGGGAGTAGATCCGGAATTGGGAATGACTGCAATCCTAAGAGGAATACAGCTCTACAAAGAACTTGCCAACGGAAAAGTTGTCAGCAAAATCCACGACATCTACCCCAACCCTTACAAACCTAAAAAAATCACAATTTCCGAAGAATTTATAGAGGAGAGGTTGGGAATAAAAATCCCAGCAAAGGAAGTAACAACCATCCTCTGCTCTTTGGGTTTTGGTATAACTCTACAACCTACAACCCACAACCTAACCGTCCAAATCCCCTCCTACCGCGCGCTTGACGTCTCAATTCCCGAAGACATAGTTGAAGAAATAGCAAGAATATACGGCTACCATAACATCCCAAGCACTCTTATGTCTGGCCCCCTACCAAACCAACCAACAGACTCTACTTTTAACTTCGAAACAAAATTAAAAAACACCCTCAAAGCTCTAGATGGAACAGAAGTCTACACATCTTCTTTAGTTTCCAAAAACCTATCCTCCCTACCAGTCTTAAAAGGTCAGACCTTGCAAACTCCACTAAAGCTAAAAAATCCCCTGGGAAAAGAAGGGGAATACTTAAGAATGTCTCTTGCTCCGTCAGTTGTCCGAGCTGTAGAAGACAACAAAAGAGAAAAAGGTCCGTTCCACTTGTTTGAAATTTCAAATACCTACTTACCCAAAACAGAGGATCTTCCCGAGGAGAAGCTAATGCTGGCAGGAGTTTTTGCAAATTACGATTACAGAAAAGCAAAAGGGGTCGTAGAACAGTTATTGAAAGAGATGCGAGTTGCGGTAATCTGGCAAGCAAAAGATCAAGAAGGATACGAGACCGGAAGATCTCTGGCTGTAAAGTCCGACAAAAAGGTCTTAGGTTACTTCGGGTACTTAAATTCTGGCCATCTCTACTACGAGTTCTCCGTGAGAGAACTAAAGAAGTGCGCAAAAGATATTCCCAATCTACATCCAATCCCTAAAAATCCTCCACAGGTAGAAGATGTTAACCTTATTACACCCCATGGTGTTTATTTGGCAGAAGTCATAGAGGAAATTAAAAAAGTCGACAAACAGATAACAAAGGTCGGGCTTGCCGATGTTTACGAAGACACAAAAACCCTAAGAATAAGCTACTCAGACCCCGAAAAAACTCTAACCAATAGTGAAGTAGAAGAAATCCGCAAAAAAATCCTAAAAACTCTCAAAGAAAAACTTCAAATCTCCCTGAAATAGAAACTATTCAACAGACCGATCCTAATTCCGCCGACGCTCCTCAGCCTTCCGATTTCTAGTTGCTCTTTTTTGCCCTCTTGATTGTCTTCTCGCTGTCTCCTTCTCGGCTTCAACCCTCCGCCTCTCTCGAGCTTTTTCGCCTTGAACTTCCTTAAGAGCCTGAAGCTGTATTTCGCGCCCCCTTGTAATAACTCCCCGCCCTTCCCCCGAAACCTCCTCGTCAAGATAACGTTTAGCCTCAGGAGACAGAGATTTATCAAGAGCCTCAATCTTACTACGTCTAGATCCAACCGCTTGATGTTGGTCCCCAGCCCTGCCAAACTCAAGCCAAATATCGCGTAATTGTCGTGCCGCCTCCTCAAAAGTCAAGAGGGCAACAACTTTTCCTTCCACCACCGTAGTCGGCCTGCGCTCCAAATTCATTTAGCAAAACACTCTATCACAAGACATCCACATCTTGTCAAGGAGAAGCTGCATTCCAAGCAACACCAACTCCAATTGTAATCTTTCTGTCCGAGGCATTTCCATTTTTATCCTTCGCCTTTGCTACCAACGTATGCACACCATCCTTAACTCCCGAAAAAGTTACCTTCCAAGGCTTAGTAGTCAAAAGATACTTCTTGTCATTGTCCATTGTAATCTCTATCTCAACAATATCAGTTACGGACTTTGCGTCCGCCCGAACCTCAACATCCCCGGAGGGAACCTGGTCGTGGTCCTTTGGTGTCAGAAACTCAACATTAATAGGATTTGCAGACCCGCAATAATCCGCCGGAGGATGGTATTTAGAATCCGACTGAGTATCCAACCACTCTATTATCCCTTTCTGCCACATGTTCTCTTCCGATCCGGTCGGGTCTTCTTCGCGAAATACATACATTTCCCGCGTATCGTAATCGCCTCCGGCAACCTGCGACGGAGTAGCCATCTTGCCGTCCCCTTTGCAAAGTTTCATCATCACATGCACCGGATCCTCTTCATCCGGCTCAGTCCCTTTTATAAAATACTCGGTTCTCGAGGCAAAACCATCATGCGACCGGTACCCTGACAGTTTATCAACTTCCAATTGAACCACTCCACTAGGAACCTCAAAACCAACGTTTGGCTTACCTACTAAAGCTTCGGCAATAATCCTATTCCAAATCGGAGTAGCCCCCGAAACCCCCGAAGCAACCTTCTTCATCGGAGTGTTATCGTTGTTCCCAACCCAAGCTCCCACAACGACCGAAGGGGCCCAACCAATGGCCCAATTGTCCCGCTGATCGTTCGTAGTTCCAGTCTTGACCGCAACTTTCTTACCCGAGACATTAAGTAGTGATCTTGTACCAAAAATCTCAGCCCGAGCATTGTTGTCCGATAAAATATCAGAAATTATAAACGCCTCAGCTTCCGACAAGACCTTCTCTCCTTTTTTCTCCTCATATTCCTCCAAGACTTTCCCCTTTAAATCCTCTACCTTAAGAATCGAAATGGGCTCATATTTCAAACCACCGTTGGCAAAGGCCCCATAAGCGCTAGTTATGTCAATAAGCCTTACCTCTCCTCCCCCCAAAGTCACCGATAACCCAAACCGCGTCAGATTTTCTTTTGTGGGAGCCAGTGTCCCAATACCCATGTCATACGCAGTAGACAACATATCGGCAACTCCAGAGATAGCCAACATCTTAACAGCCGGAATGTTCACTGAATTTGCCAACGCATACCTAACCTGTATAGGCCCACGGTATTTTCCGTCATAATTTACAGGTTCATATTTCGGTAAGTTCTCTCCACCAGGAAAGGTTGTCGGCGTGTCCATCAAAAGTGTAGAAGCTGTGTATCCCTTCTTCAATCCGGTAACGTACGTAACAGGTTTTATTGCAGAACCTGGCTGCCGTTTAGACAAAGTAACATTGACCTGCCCGTCATAATCCTCCGCTCCAAAATCCTTAGATCCAACCATCGACAAAATCTGCCCGTTTTGGGGATCGACAACCAAAGCCGCACCGTTTGTAATATGTTGCCCCTCAACTTTTGCAATTTCCTCAGAAACGATACTTTGCGCTTTTTCCTGGAGTTCCCAGTCAAGAGTTGTTGTAATTTTTAACCCGCTCTGAAGAGCCGCCTGCCCATACCTTTCCTCCAAAATCGATTGAACATAAGTTACAAAATGCGGTGCCTTAAAAGAAGCCGCTTTCCCTATAAACTTAACTTCCGTCAATTGCTTTAAAGCTTCCTCTTCTTGTTCTTTTGTTACATAGCGATCGTCCTTCATTCTTTTCAAAACAGTTTTTGTTCGGCCAACATATGCATCCGGCGTAGTACTGTACGGCGAATACCTTGAAGGACTCTGGGGAAGCCCTGCTAAAACCGCAGACTCAACCAAGCTTAAGTCCTTTGCGCTCTTTCCAAAATACGTTTCAGCAGCAGACTCAACCCCCCGCGTTGCCCCCCCATAAGGAGCGTTGTTAAGGTACATCGTTAAGATCTCGTCCTTAGAATACTTACGCTCTATTTGAACAGCCAATACAAACTCTTTAATTTTTCGGGGTAAAGTCCGCTCGGAAGTTAATAAAACATTCTTCACTAGCTGCTGGGTTAGCGTCGATCCCCCTTGGAGTTTCCCACGAAAAGCAATGTTCACAACAGCCCGCGCCATGCCAATGGGATCAAAGCCAGAATGTTTATAGAAGTTCTTGTCCTCAACAGCAATCGTTGCTTGCTTCAAGTACGGGGGAATATCTTCAAATTTTACCGGAGTTCGTTTCTCGTTTTCGTATATGTCATACAATAAGACTCCATTTCGGTCATAAATCTTAGACGAAACCCCAGAAACCTCAGAAACCTTATCCGGAGAGGGGAGACCGATTGCAAATATCGGCATTATGACAAACAGCAAAACAAAAAGCCCGACTACCCCCAAAAAAGAAAGCAGACCAAGACGGTAAAGAAAGTGACCTTTGCCGCGCCGGGGAGAGCGGTGACGATGTACATTACCGTAGTCTGTTCGACCACGGCTGCGAAGAGCAGACTTCCAAGCCATGAGCTTGTAAAGTATATCAAAAACAAATTACAATTGGTGTAATGACCAACTCCAATACACTTCTGACCAGAAGAGTAGACAAAGTTCTTCCTTCAAAAGAAGCCCTCGAAAAACTAATGGGGAAGAGGAAAATAAAACTTTACCAGGGTTTTGACCCAACAGGAACCCGTCTCCATTTAGGCCACAGTATTGGTCTTCGGAAACTAATGGAGTTTGCCAACGCCGGCCATGAAGTAATTTTTCTTTTTGGAACCGGAACAGTCCTTGCAGGAGGGGGAGACCCTTCGGACCGTGACACCGGCCGAAAAATGATAACCCAAGAAGAGATTGATGCGAATATCAAGGACTGGAAAAAGCAAGTATCACCCCTAGTTGATTGGAGCAAGATAACCATTAAGCAAAACGGCGACTGGCTTATCCCCCTTACATTAAAAGAAATTCTCGAGATTGCAAACAACATCTCAGCAATTCAATTATTTAAGCGCGAAATGTTCCAACGCAGGCTACAGCACGGCGACACCGTGTGGCTTTCCGAAACCCTGTACCCACTCCTCCAAGGTTATGATTCAGTCGCGATGGATGTTGATTTAGAAATAGGCGGAACAGACCAAGAATTTAATATGTTAGTCGGGCGAGAACTGATGAAGAAGATGAAAAACAAAGAAAAGTTTGTCTTAACTACTCCGATGATTTTGGGAACCGATGGCAAACAAATGAGTAAAAGTTCAGGCAATTGCGTCTGGTTGGATGACACGGCAGGAGAAATGTACGGAAAAATAATGAGCCTTCCGGACGAACAAATAGAATCTTACTTTGAAAACTTGACCAATCTTTCGATAAAAGATATTCCAACTCATCCAATGGAGGCAAAGAAAATGCTTGCAAAAGACATCGTCCGCCAGTTCCACGGAGAAAAAGAAGCAGAAGAAGCGCAAAAAGAATTTGAAGAAGTTTTTAGTCGCGGCGGCACTCCGGAAAACACACCAACCTATTCCGTAAAAAGTCCTACTATAGACATCATCGAAGCACTGACAGGGTCTCACCTTGTCACCAGCCGCTCAGAAGCACGAAGACTACTTGACCAAGGGGGTCTCGAATGGAATGGCGAAAAACTGGAAACCGCAGAACTCGAAGTCGGTGAAGGCGGTACCCTAAAAGTAGGCAAACACAGGTTTCTCAAGATAGAAAAGGGTTGAGCGGTTTGGGCTTAGAAACTAGTATGGTAAGGGGGTTTAGCAAGGGGCACAAAACCCTTCAGCCCTAAACCATACGAGCTTCCACACCTCTTAACCCTCTACTATGTCCAAAATGGAACTATCAAAATCCACCAAACGTCTCCTCAAAATCCTCGCACTCGTTGCCGGCCTCGCCCTCGTCCTCTCCTCCCTCCTGGCCCCACTTCTTTATATTTAGCCCATAACATTGACATTCTTCCATCGCTATGAGAAAATACCTGGCGGGAATGATTTTGTTGCACACAAACTTGAGAGGATAAAGACATGGGAGGCACAATCCCTGACTCAGATTTTTTCTTGGCTAACGCGAGCGCAGTCAAGAGAGCCGCAGTTCTGCGACCCGACAGCACAGAGGCGGACGTCTTACTGACTGCCAAAAGCATCTCCGAGCAGCTGGGTCAAATAACATGGCCGCCCCCCGACTTATTCGCGGAGCGCCTGAGGCACTTCCAGAAGGATTCGTGGAACTATTGAGTAAAATCAATGCCACAAGACAAAACCCTTCTCCAAAGAAACTGGCCAACAACCTCGCCGCTCTACTACTAACCATCGCGGCCCAACAAAGATAAACTCGCCACACCGCCACATACTACCCACCGGCTCGCAAAAGCCCTAAAAAAGCCTCGCGAGCCGGCAACCCACCCTTTGCTATACTCCTTACATGGACTTAAACCTTCCCGTCTCATCTCTCCCTTTCGTCGGCCCAAGCTACGCCAAAAAACTAAAAAAACTAAAAATCCAAACTTTAAAAGACCTGCTCTACCATGTCCCACACCGCTATGAAGATTTTTCCCAAGTAGAAAAAATCCAAACCCTCCAGCCAGGGGAAACGGTAACTATAAAAGGCCAAATCGTCGCGATAAAAAATATCTTTACCCGCTCCAGAAAACAAATCCAACAGGCAACAGTTTCCGACGGCCAAGATTCAATCGATATCATCTGGTTTAACCAACCATTTATTGTAAAAACCCTCCCCATTGGAACTTATGTTTCTCTGTCCGGCAGAGTAGAAGCCTCCGGCCGCAAAAGAACTCTAATCTCCCCAAAATACGAAAAAATCTCCCACAACCCACAACCTACAACCTACAACCAAACGACCATCCACACCGGCCGTCTCGTCCCCATCTACCCCGAAACCGAAGGTATCTCCTCTCGCTGGCTCCGCGCCCGCTTCCACCAACTTTTCAACGTCTTAAACCAAATTGACGACCCTCTGCCTTCTGGTATTCTTACCCGCTACCATCTCCTCCCCTTGGCCCAATCTTTATCTCAAATCCATCTCCCCGAAAATTTCCAACAGGCCCAAACCGCCAGAAGACGTTTTGCTTTCGACGAACTTTTAGAACTTCATCTTCGCTCTTTAACCCGTAAAAAAGAATGGAAAGAAGAAAAACTCGCACACAAGTTTAGAATAGACCAAGAAAAGATTTTTGGATTCACAAACTCTCTGCCTTTCTCCCTAACTAATTCTCAAAACAAAGCCATCCGGGAAATCTTAAACGACCTCGCAAAGTCTCAACCCATGAATAGACTTTTAGAAGGAGATGTCGGTTCCGGCAAAACAGTCGTTGCAGCATTAGCATGCTATTTAGCACATCTTAACGGTTTCCAAGCAGCAATAATGGCACCAACCCAAATACTTGCAATCCAACACTTCCAAACCCTCGAAAGCATCTTAAAGCCACTGGGCGTCACAGTAGATCTGCGAACCAGTTCTCAACGAGTCACGAGTCACGGGTCACAAGATGTCCTCGTCGGAACACACTCTCTCGTCCAAAAAGGCGTTTCCTTCAAAAACCTAGGCCTCGCAATAATCGACGAACAACACAGGTTCGGTGTTCGTCAACGCGCACTTTTATCCGAAAAGTCCACAGGATCCCTATCCCCACATATCCTAACAATGACTGCTACCCCAATTCCCCGAACTGTCGCTCTTGTTGCTTACGGCGATCTCGACTTATCAACCTTAGACGAATTGCCAAAAGGCCGGATAGAAATAAAAACCTGGGTCGTACCTCCCCAGAAAAGAGAAGCAGCCTACAACTGGATTCGTGATCGTGTAAAAAACACAGACGAACAAGCCTTTATCGTCTGCCCCTTAATCGAAGAATCGGAAAAAGAAGGAATGAAATCAATAAAGGCCGCAAAAGTAGAATTCGAAAGATTATCAAAAAAGGTTTTCCCGGATCTTCGCCTCGGGCTTCTGCACGGCAAAGTAAAAAACAAAGAAAAAAATGAAATTATGGAAAGATTGAAAAAAGGGGACATAGATGTCCTCGTAGCAACCCCAGTGGTTGAAGTAGGAATCGATATTCCCAACGCAACAATCATGATGATTGAAGGAGCAGAAAGATTTGGGTTGGCCCAACTCCATCAACTACGGGGTAGGGTAGGAAGAGGCACAAAACAATCTTACTGTCTTCTTTTTTCAGATACTAAGTCAGAAAATCCCCTCAAAAGACTTAAAAATATGGAGAGGACGTTGTCCGGGAGAAAACTTGCAGAACTTGATTTAGAAATCCGCGGCCCAGGAGAACTTTACGGCACAGCCCAACACGGTTTCCCTGAGCTAAAAGTTGCCTCCTTTGCAGACGTCGAACTTATAAAAGCTGCACAAGAAGTAGCAGAGGAGCTGATAAACAGCACCGAAAGCTCTACCTACCTCCAGTCACTCTTGAAAAAAGAATCTATAGCGTTAAATTAGGATCTGTGTTAAAATTGTGCCTACATGACTCCACTACCAAAGCGTAAACACACAAGATCACGAACCGGGAAACGTCGAGCAACCAAAAAGCTCGCTATTACCAATTTTGTGACCTGTCCTTCTTGCAAAAAACTGAAAAGACCGCACATGGTTTGTTCGCATTGTGGCTATTACCACAAACAGGCAAAACCGTAAAAACGCAAAACGTTTTGCGTTTAACGTTTAACGTCCATGAAAGCCTCCAACGACCCTCGCCATCAAAAACGTAGGATGGTTGTCCGACAACTATTCGCGCTCATGTTTGCCCCAAACCAAGAAGTAGACGAAAAAACAACAGAAGTCTTAGCAAAAAAAGACGAAATTGATGCCCTGATTACCAAAAATGCCCCCGAATGGCCAATAGATAAACTGAATCGAACAGATCTCGGCATCCTTCGCCTCGCAGTCTACGAGTTAATGATCGAAAAAAAGGAGCCCATCAAAGTTATAATTGATGAAGCTGTAGAACTTGCAAAGGAAATGGGCAGCGAAAATTCCCCAGGCTTTGTAAATGGAGTTTTGGGAAGCATTATCAAAGATGACCCGCGGTTAGAAGAAAACGAGGCGATCAAAGACTATCCCAAACCTGACCCAGGAACCACACAGACAGACTCTCCTCCCGAGGAAGCATCCTCCAACTAAACTCTGTTTTAACACTTGTGACACCTTAGACACTTATGCTACCTTTCTAAGATATGTCTCCAAAAGACAGAGTAAAAGAAATACTAGCCGAAAAAT